>WLWD01006380.1_pt1 | contig 95923 bp, 72 predicted proteins | sample 6712731 | NCBI WGS metagenome assembly WLWD01 (sample SAMN12718690, study PRJNA576275) | sponge metagenome | isolation source: marine sponge | host: Mycale hentscheli | place: New Zealand: South Island, Marlborough, Capsize Point | collected 2014-11-01
GGGCAATTACAAGGAGTTGAAGGCTTTGTAGTAGGACAAATAGGGCATGGAACTCTGGGGCATGGAGTAGCTAGACAAATGATAATATCAGTCAGAATAAGTCTCATTAGATATACTCGCACTGAACTAGGCTAAGTTATTGTGGATTAAACTAATACTATGTTCAATTAATAATTAATTCACATGTTTAGGCTAGCTTGCCTGCCATTTGTGCTGAAGCATACCACTAAGTTTTGTATAATTAGAATGCCAACTAATCTTTTCAACTAACATATTTTCATTGTTGTTGTTTTTTAATGCAGATAATGCATCTATAGTAGCTACAAAACATAAATAAAGCAGGAGTTGTAACTCTTTAGCTGTTATCTCATAAAACAAAATTTATCCTTTCTACAATTATGTGTGGCTGTGAGCCAAAACAACATGCACTGGTTTCATCGAGGCAATGGCTGGTCACGTTTTGGCAAACAAATGAAGTTATGGGCATTTAAGAATGATTGTAAAATCATTATTCTCTTTGGAGCACAGTCATTAGTAATTTTAGAGGAATGTGACAGTAATGTATATGTGACTGTGAATGACTTCACTGATATCCTGCCAAAATAATGATCATTGTATGTCAAAGTTTTGTGTAGTAACTAAACTTACGAGTTGATGGAGGAGGATATGTTGCAACTTTCTCTGGACATTCTTCAGTACACTCTACAAGTTAGTGTAAGAAACAATATCCATGTACTATTATATATATACATACATTATATATATATTATATATGAAGCTACACTTGAACTTACCAATTGGAATACTATTGCTGTAAGGCCCGACTCCAGCTCCATTGCGTGCTCTTACCTGATAACATATACGAGTATTGAATTCACAAGATAGCCACTGAACTTAGTAGTCATTCGACTATTTTATTTCCCTACTAACAAGATTTTAATTACAATATAATTACAGACGCGACTCCTCCATTTGTGGTGTTGTGGTTTGCATATCTGGGCTCATATAACATAATAATTCAAATTCATAAGATATTTCTTTCTGAGAAAATTATCACTAATCTCTCCACTAATTTGGCTATTCTAGATATTTATTACTTCTAGGAAAAGCAAGGAATTTGGTCAATTGTTAGTAATTGTTCTGGAACAAAGCTCACTGACAAAGAGTTGAGAAATTGGTACAAAATTTCAGGAGACTATATTATATTGGTAACATGATATCTAAAAAAAAACAACATGTTATTGTTCGTAGTGCTACAGTACCCATACTTGTATACATTATGAATAACAGTACTTTCTTCATCCTTTAAAATATTATAGTTACAAAGTTTGGACTAAGTTGAACTGGGATTACCTCCTTAAGATAGTGCAACTCATTTGAACTTGTATTTAAAATAAAAAAAGAGGCAAAAGTAATATGAATACCTTAATAATACACGCTTTCCGCAAGGCATCTAGTGCCCTGCAATTTACACCCAATTAAAATACATCTTGCATGTAGTATTTACAGTTAGCCACTTTTTCTTTCTAGTTTTTAGTTGTTTTTTGTTTGTTTTTTTGTAAGAATTTATTTTTGTTTCTTGTTCTCCTTTTTCTTTCTACTTTTTAATCTTCTATTTTTGTCATTCAATTCTTCTCCTCCATTTAAGCAATTAGGCTAACCATTTGAACTGGATATCTTCAACAGCACATGCTTACTCAGCATATCTTTACCACTGCTTTATACACTTGTGCAATGACTCTGCAGATCCTACACTGAAAGGTCTCACTTCTAGATCACATATCTGAATTTTACCTTCGTGAGTTCTTATTAGTTGGTGTTCTCTATTGAGCAATCAATTAACTACAAATTGACTGCAAATACTGCAGGTCTGATCTTGTTAATATATTTCTCTCACCTGAACAGTTTTAGCAGCGCTCCTATCTTCTTCCGTGGTGATGTAGAAGGTGGTGGTAACTGTTCTGATGACTCCTGGTGGAAATTGTACTTCATAGCTCTGAATAACTCCATTCAGCAGTGTTGGAGGCTCCCATACCACCACTGGACAAAATGCCTTTACATGTCTTACCACACCAGGAACTAAAAATTGAATATCATAAAGATTAAGTACAGTCATTTCTGGAATTTTGTGCAATTGGATTCTAAACTTCACAAGAACTGAACTCCACACATGCAACCTGCCTCAAACCACACCCACTGGTTCTTACCTCCTTCACGAGTTGTTGCTGTAACTTGACACCACCGTTTATTGTCATTCAAGGGATCCTGATCACTGACTTCATTATGAGGAACCACTCTGATCAGATAGGTCTGTGCCGAAGACAGATTGGAGATGGTATAATTCGGACACCCTGAATGCATAAACCTTCCATTGACCAAGTTGAATTCTCCTGGTTTGTTGGGATTGCTGATATACACTTTATAGAAGAAATCTGGCCTTCCAATGATAGTAGGTTGACACCATTGAATGACTATATATCTCACACCAATTGAAATAGCTCTCAAATTTGTGCATGGATTTGGAGGTCCTAGAAACAATAATGCAGAGATAAATTTCTGAAGATAATTCAATTAGTAAAGATATCTAAATTCAAACAATTCACCAGCACTTCTTGCAGCATAATTAATAAGCTATACCAATAATACTAAAAGGAAAAAATTATGGATTATCAGCACTCTGCATCATTACTTCCTTCTGTCAGAACCCCAACAGAGTTAGTATCATGTTTTGAACCTCTTATACGCTTTATTAAATCAAAGGTGCTGACACAAAATGATTTTATGGACTCATGACTTTTTTCATTGGTACTGACTGAAATCCTGTTACATGAAAGAGATTAAGAATAAAGGTTAGGGAGAAATAGTTAATTAATTTACAATTAACATAACAATATACTATAGAGCTAATAAATAGCATTTATTGCTCAAACACATCATGAAATCTTTAAAGTATCTGGTACTACTTACGAGTACATCCCACTTCTGGCCCTTCATGAGGCACATTTCTAAAGTAGTCCCGACTGCACTGACATTGGGCAGCAGCTTCTCTGTCCCTACGTGTGTTTGATGGGCAAGCCGTACAATTGCTTGAATTAGAATTAGCAGTTCTGTATGTACCCTTAGGACAAGCTAGGATGAATAAATGATTATATATAATATATATATATACATAGAACATAGATAGATAGATAGATAGATAGATAGATAGATAGATAGATACACAGATAGAAAAAGGGGAGAAATCTACTAGATGCTATAAAAAGATGCAGAAAATGTCAAAGTACAATGTAAACGAAAATTTATCCTTTTATTGTGATTATCATTATTTTTTGGGATTCTGTGCTTTTTTACAGTCTGACATTTTATTTGGATGGACTTCATGTAGTAAACTGAGAAGATAAAACATGGAAGCTCATGCATATGAAAAACTACTATCTTTAAAGATTAATCGGTGAAATTTTCAATAAAATACTAAGCTAAAATACCTAATTCTGCAATTACTACTTACCTTCACAAGTGACATTATCTTGGTAGAAACCTCCATTACACTCGCATTGAGCTCCTTTAGGTGCCACATCAGTACAAATGCTAGTGGCACTGTTAATAGACACCTCCAGGCTAGTTACATTGTGGGAGTTGGGAGCACAGGCTGCCTGGAACATAGAGTTTGGTGCATTTCGAGGAGGAACGCTTGTCTCATTGTATCGAACTAGACCATTAATTCGTTCAGGACAAACCCGATAATAAACCATAAGTCTAGATATAGAACCACATATTCCGTCATCTTGAAATTTTAAGTTGAACCCAGCAACACCCTCAGTACGATTTTTGGCAAAGACTTGGTAGCCATTCGATGACCTGTGAATACGAGAAGACACTTCAGAGTCTTGGATTGGAACATAGTTCGCATGGTTGGTTTGACTTTGCTTTGGAGACTGTGAGTTCTGATCATAAATGAAAAGTGTAACATAAGACTTACATATTCTACCACATCTCTGTAAGTCATAGCTTGTGTTGTAGAATATTTCCTGACCCTCCATGTAAGAGATGTATGGAGTGTACAGACAACTGGTAGAAGATGACCCAATTGAGCATGCAAAATGACTCCTGCTACAAACTCCTCCAGCTTGGGAGAAAGATTGGCCTCCAGTGGTGCTGTAGAGATTAATCAGCTCTCTAAATCTATACGAATCGAATAACACTTTACATTCTGCAGGATAATTGTATCTGTCCGGAAAGTCTCTCAGGCATTCCGGGTCCCCAGGCTGAGCCCGGGCAGCATAAAGCGCCGCAGAAATGACCGCAACGAAGTAAAACCAGCAAGTCATTCCCGATTCCACCTCCTTATCAGCGGGGACCGGCGGTGCTGTATTTATAGTGAAAAGCTGCACATGCGCAAATAACTTTTTGCAAGCAGAATGTACAAGAAATCTATTTGTTTTGAGAATCTGATTCAAATGATCAAAATGAAATTATTTTGCTGCTGTTGTTGTTGTTGTTGTTGTCGTTATTCCGAAGTTAATATTATTGTCTAATAAATCTTAGAACATAGCTACTCAGTAGTTTTTGTATTGTGACAGAGGGACTTTAAATCTCTTAGGTCCTTCAGAGAGGGATTCTATATGTAGTGCCCCGACCTTCAGGGCAGGGCTTCTATATGTAGAGTATCTCCAATTGTGTTGTTAGGAACTGTTGCTAGGTTCTGAATTGGTTAGACGCTGCGCGCAGTCGTTAACTACTGTTTTTAGGGTCCCTCCACGGCTGTTTTCTAGCAGGCACTTAGCGGTTAATTGTTTCACTTCCGCGTATATACGGTACAGCCTCATGAATATTATAATTAGCATGCCGGTTGTGCAAGAAATAAGCCTCTTCTTTCCAGTCGCATTTCTTCAATCTTTCATTCCAATTGTAACCTCAGAGGTCACAGGATTATTCCCCAGTGGTTATAAACCCATTCCTATTCCATTGCGCATGTTAAAAAACAATATCCAGCAACCACACATTGACCTTTTTCATTACCACGGTGGTTTTGATTGAGGGTGATAGTGGACTAGGTTTCTCCAGCGAGGTTTACTCAAGACAGGAAGTGCTTCAGTAATTTTCTCAAAGGTAAAACATTTCATTATACATTAAATAAACTAGATAAGAGAATAACAAAATGGTAATTATTTTCCCCCCCCCAAAAATACACCATGAAATGTATGCACTAGTAATGGAATTCCATCTTGAGCAGCTTCAGAAACACTGCAGAATTTGTGGCAATAGATTGTCCAAATCCAAGGGCAGCCGGCAACCAGTTTACTGCTGCGCTGACTTCAGTGAAGACCTTGCCACTTGTATTGGAATTAGGAGTGTGCCTGAGGATGATGGTGTTCTATTGCCTCCTAAATTTTGCAACAATTGTTTCATGAAACTGCGTAGGGTGAAAAAGGCCAAGGAATCAGGTACTCCATCACATCAGATTCAACCAATGGAATGGACATCACACACTGATGACTGCACAGTAAGAGAGTATGAACAATAATACTTCACCTTTCTAATAAAAAATATAATATTAATAAACAATTAATAAACTAACTGAAATTCCATAGTAACCTATCAATGGTTATCTTATCTTTGCAAACCATTTGAATTGGGCCCATATTAAAAATAGAATTGTAAAATACTAATTACCTTAAAAATGAAATAATAATAATAAAACACCCAGCAGTTAATTTAGTTATTTATTCTTCAACCCATTACTACCAGAAATTTAAAATGTATAGATTTGTCTACACTTCCAACAACTATCTAAAGGTGGTGGACACAATAAAAAGGCTCAAAAAAATAGGGGCCGCCCGAAAGGAGAATCTCCTAGAAGTGTGACTGAGTATGTCAACTCAATCGATACAATACGATTGCCCCTGGAAGATCCTTACCCCAGCTACATATGTTCGTCCTTGTCAGGAAAACTCACCTGCCCCATCTGCCTATCCCTCCTGAATAGACCGGTTCAGCTCTCATGTGATAGAGTTATTTGTGCCTCCTGCTGCTGCCAAGCAATTCAGGCATTGTATTCCTTGGCATGCCCTTGCTGCTATGACCACCTGCTAAGTTCTTCGACAATTTCTCAACCCTCAACATTTCTCCTCTCTGTGTTAAATGACCTACACATTACATGTGTTAGAAAGTGCGGCAAGTCAGTGAAGATACGACACTATCAAGAACATCTTGCAGGGAACTGCAGAAGTCATTATGAGGATCTTAACTCACCTTCTAAAGTGACTCTGCGAGATGTTCTTGATAAGCCATCTTCATCTCCTGCGACCTCGGCTGAGATGATGGCAACACATCATTTAGTGCGCCGAGTGTTATGCCAAGAAGATAGCAGTTCTGGTGCATCAGGCATCATCACAGTCCCTACTGGTGGTCAAGTTAGTAATTAAATACTAATAGCAAAAACAAGTGATTATAAAATGATGTATTGTATAGCCTATTACCTTAGTCAAGGTACGAGGGTGCAGAGTTCAATCTGGAGATGCCAGCAAGCGGACTCTTGAGAGAAGGACAGAAGTTTTGAGTGTTGTCCGGGAGTTTAGTAGTGGTGGTGACAGCACATCACAGCTCACTGCTGAGATTAAGCAGCTCTCCAAGTGTGAAAGAGAGGAACTGGTCAAGGCAGCCAATCTTCCAGTTGTTGCCATCCCTGCTAATCATGCCCTTGCCATGAAAGCGAACCTCAGTATACCTTGGAACAAATTTAGGATACTCAGGAGGTGAACAATATCATCTACAAAAATAAAGTTAACTAATAATATTGCATTTAGGTGGTTTTCTTCTTTCAATATCTCCATTGCGAGTGAGCAGCAACAGAGAAAACTGGCCAAAGGGAACATGAGTGACAATTTGGTGGCTGAAAGAGGTGCTTTCACCTTTAGTACAGGCCATGGCGAAGAGATCCGGGAAGTACCTTTTGTGTACTCACCTAATCTCATGATTGCCATTGCTGAATTGGTGGACAAGCATAATAGGTACTAGAATCACACAAAATAATGTATTAAGAACGTGCGCTATTGTATATAATTTATATACGTACTGACATCAGGTCTAGTTCTGGCTTGACCTGGCACAATGGCGCAATCCCTTCAAATGAGTTGTGGCTGAAGATCTGTGGAGACAAGGGTCAAGGAAGTTTCAAGCTGAATCTGCAGCTTGTTAACACACATCACCCTAACTCCATGAAGAACACGCACCTCATTTCAATCTTTAAGGCTGGTGACAGTACCGCTAACCTCCACATTGCACTGGATATGTATCGGGAGCATGTGATGGAGGCTCAAGGAATGGAAATCCAGTAGGAAACTAAATTATTGTAACAATGTGTGCGTTATATATACTATGAATGCATTTACAACTTAGAAATCGTACTGTGCGCCTATTCCAGTCAGGGGACTACGAGTACCTATGTAGAATATATGGGCTCAGTGGTGCTAGTGGTATGTCTAGAAACCAAAATATTTTAATATGTGCTGAATAACTATTTTAACTTACTTGAACAAGGTCGCCACAACTGCTTGTGGTGCACTATCCCGAAGACCAAATTGGCCGAGTCTCCAAAGCAAAGGGGAACTTTTCCTACACGGACTCTTCAGTCACTCCAAGAAGACCATGCTAGATTCCTGAGTGAAGGAAAAGGAAATTTGAATGTGGCGAAACATTACAATAATGTTATAGGAGTGGCACTGTTTCAAATTCCCCTCACTAATGTAAGTTCGCTTTTAGGTACCTACAAAATATTTTCAAATACATCCCATCTTAACTTTAGGTTTGCATACCTGGACTGCATCTTTCCTTAGGAATATTTAATCGATTGTGGACGCTTTTGGAAGATGCTTGTAAAGAATTGGATTTTAAGTGTGCTGTTGAAGGAAGTGGTGCTGGCTTTACTGAGAGTGACACACTCACTCTGCAGAAATTATCCTCTCTGAAGTTTGAACTAACTACACAGAGGAAGTATGCCAAACTTATTTCAGAAATGTTGGTTTATACCTTACTGACCAATACCAGTGAGGACATCAGCACTCTGGCAGCAAGTATGAGAGATGAAATCACTTCTACACAAGAAAACATTAACAATATGGTATAATAATAACTAATCTAACATAGATTAGCAACTAACCTGATATATACACACAGGTGAAAGAGTCCTCAAAACTTGAAGCTTCCCTTCGGAAGAACTTCAGTGCCACCAGTGGAATATTTTATTCTTCACTGGAGGCTAGCCTACAGTCCCTAAATGTGCAAAGGCAGGCATATCAAGGGGGAACGTTTATAGGCAATCACGTCCATAAACTTCTAGAGGTACACAAATATGAAATATGGTTTTACTCATTACTTTGTTGTCATACCTAAATATTTAGGCCAAGAGTATCGCCACACTCTTTGACAACTTGAGGAGAGCTCAACCAGCATCACAATCGCAACAGGAGACTGTCAACAAAGTTGCTGACAAGTTTTCAAGAGCCTTCTCACTCTTCGGCCATTGCCACTGTGGCTACAATTCTTCAACCTGCATGAGTGACTCTGACATACAGAAGTTAGGTAGGACTTAACTACAAATACCTGTTAATGGATGCAATTCAGGTTTGCATTGCTTTTCAGAAACCAGTATCGAGACATTCATGAGCTTCTATCGACAGCAATTTCCTCGGGCAACTATTCTCCCCAAGATGCATATCATGGAAGACCATGTCATTCCGTGGATGCGTCGATGGAGAATTGGAGCTGGGCTAATGGGAGAGCAGGGAGCAGAGTCCATGCATTCCCATTTTATGAAGCTGGAAAGAAACAACCAGAGCATAGCAAATGAAGTGGAGAGACTCAAGTATATAGTGAAACAGCATATGCTTGAGTCTGATCCTTTATTGAACTCTCTCAGACCACCTCCAGCAAAAAGGAGAAAAAAGAATCCTGAAAAGTGACATTTTTTTTATATTTATCATTTTAGTTTAGTAGATACTACAGCCAGCTACTCACTGGCTATATTCATCATAAAAAACCATGATGAACTAAAATGTCTGACTCGCAGTCAAAAAAATAGCTAACAGTCTCTAAACGCTTCTACAGCCACACAAAGAGTTAGTTTTTCATCTTACCTGACTGTTCAGGCTTGAAGCACTGCCAGAACTACGCTGCATCAACACTTGTAGGCAGATATTGTTTACCCCGCAGGTCCGCGCCGCTCCACTTCCTTCTGTTCTGATCTCTTGAAATGGCCGCTTCAACTCCCTCTCTTTCCAATTAGCTCCCCAGACTCACGTGAATTCAATTAAATAGAGTAAAAAAATGCATTTTTTGCACTCCCAGTTGTGGTTGCTATGATAGTTGCTAGGGAAATTTGAGAAGGGGAAAAATATTTGTGGGCGGGTCTAAGTGCCCGGGAATTAACTGCAGGAAACAGCCGTGCAGTGTATTGATGATGGGTAAGGAGTCATCAACAATGCCTATACTTAAATAATGCAGCAGTGTATTGGTGATGGGTAAAGAGTCATCAACAATGTCAATACTTATATAGTGCGGCAGTGTGTTGCTGATGGGTAAGGAGTCATCAGCCAATACTTAGATTCCTATGGACAGTCACATTTAGTGGCTGTTTAATTGAACACATATATTTTACCAGTTATAGCAATTCACTGCACTATCTATACTAGCAGTCATATCCTAACCAATTGTACCACAATATACATCTGAATTATATTGGACGCAATGCAAAGAACAAAAATTGTTACCTATTTAAAGGTGAAATGTTAAGTCCTTTAAAAAAAAAAGAAAGTATTAAAGTGAAAGAGTACCTGTGAAACTTGTGAAAAACTTGCTCATCCCAAAGCAATGTGTATGATGTATTACTGAAGTATTACAGCAATATACTGCTACACTATATTTAGCCATTTGATTGTACAGCCATATGCATGCTGTACTACCTATGTATTGGCATTTTGACCACCTGTTACATTTTATAGGAATGCACTGAATACATCATCTCCATGTATTTGCACTTTAATACTATTTGTGACTGTCTACGTGAAAACTGGGCATAAAATGAAAAATTTTGATACTTTTTTAAGAAACAAAATGGCACATAAGAAAGGGAGAAAAGGGAATACAAGAAATTGAAGCTAAGAAGGAAACCAGGACGAAAATATGATATTTTAGCTGTATAGCTCTCCTATAGAGGTGATATTTTCTGCGAATTCATGTTTTATCTATTGGGGGGGAGGAGGAGGTTTGGAGTACAATAAAGCTTATGGGTGAAGTATTAAACTTGTGTTCAAGTAGAGAGTACGGCAGATGTCTTGTAGTCTTGTGAATATGTACACGACGGTAGGTTGAGGTTCCTTTGTGTTTCATAATGTCGCAGAGGCTTTCATTGGCTGCTAGGCTTGTGATCCACATCAGTTGGTACTTGAACCATGTTCATTGCTAGACTTGTGATCTGTGCCGATATGGGATAGGGTTTTTAAAGAATATAAGATAAATTAACCACCTTTATTCCTGACATGTAATGTGGTACAGTTAAGTAGGTCACTCACCAGTACTATCTCATCCACAAATGGTGAGCTTGAGCATGGGACCATCAGAATCTATGAATATTTAGATATAGTAGCACAATACACTCATGTACACCTCTCACACTTCACCTATATGTAGTGGGGAGGGAAAGACATGTAGCACATTTTCTACATAAATCAATGTCTTTAACTGTTTGATTATCACTTAATGTTCTAGCAATATTTACTTACAGTATATTTTGAAGTATGCAAATTGAATTCAGTAATAATTATTGCCACTTTATCATTATGCTGCAGGGTATGCTTTTTGATGTTTCTAGCAGTAATGGAGGTTGGCTACAATGATCAAGAATGATGATGAGTACAAGACTTTTGACATTATTTGTTTTGATATCAAACTATCATCCAAATTTTTGTGTACCTTTTTTTCCTTTGATGTAATATATTTTTTATTACTAACAGAATTTGTGTATTGGTGCGCGGCGTTGTCTGGTACAGTATGGTATAGTATGCTGATTGTACAGTGTAGTAAAACCTAGTAAAACACAAGTACACCAATGCTGCTAAGTATGTTTTACTATTGAGTGAGCTAGAGTTTACTAGTGGTGGACAGGTATGGTAAAACATGAGTGACACTTGAAGTGTACTGGATGTTTTACCTCATGGTGTACTGGAATACTTATAGTTTACCTCATGTTTTACTGGACAGTGTAGAGGTAGTAAAACATGTGTAAAACATTTGTGCACAAGTGTTCCGGTTTTAGAGTTTACTGCATGTTCTACTAGGATTTACTGTCCAGTACAACACAGGTAAAACTGAAGTAAATCATTAGTTTACAAATGTTTTACTGATGAGTAAAACGTGGTTGGCAAAGCAGTGATACTTGCAGTGTAGTTACCATCTAAGCAGCAATTGGATACGGTCCTTTCTCTTCACAAAATTATCGTGCCTCCAGAATTATAACCTTTGCAATTAACATAATTATACAACAAAATACACTGTTAATATGTTTTGTAGAACTTATCAATAACTATATTGATTGATGTTGATATTGATTGATATATTTTTATTAACTACATGTATATTGATTATTGTGATGGGCTAATAGACCTTACGGTATACCGTTGCTACATTTAATGTCATTTGCTAGAATGTGTACTTGATATTCAAATGGACTGTGAGAGAACTACTATGCATAATATGTACATACATGCATACATACATACATAGCTACACACATACATAATAATAATAATAATAATAATAATAATAATAATAATAATAATAATTAATAGTGAGATAAAGGAAAAATGAATGAATATGTAAATTAAAAAATAACAAGTTCAGTAGCGTTTGCCATTTAGCACTGCTACATGTTTTTCTTACAAATAAGAGTGTGCCTCCTCAGAAGTATGCAACAGCTTGGGAAGGGAAAAGTAGCTGCACAGCAGAATCAATGCATCATGTGCAGACAGAAATGCCAAACGATTCACCTAAAGGTCTCAGAGCATCCACCTTGTCCGCCAATACTGGTGAAATACATGCAGCATTGTCTAAGGGAGAACCCAACAGTTCAGCACGAGAGGGGGGCACCCAGTGAGCCTCAGGAATTGAGACTCAACAGGGTACCAGAAGTGGTCATGTCATGACTGATTATCTCACACTTAGCTGAGTTTAATGTGAGCCCTAGCACTCTAGCATCCCTCATCACGTTCAGCTCGTGGATTAGGTCCTGGCAATCCCCACTCAAGGTAACATCATCTTAATACTCAACCTTGAGATCTGAGTTCAAACACAGGCTGTGTCCATGCAGCATCAAGCAGAAAAGTAGAGGACCCAAAGGGCTGATGAAATGGATCAGTCATCCCACAAGAGGTTGGAGAGAGAAGCATGCGCAGAGTGGACAAAGGAGTATAGATTTCTGAACACAGTGATTGTACAGCCTCGAGCATGCAATCCCTTCTGATGGAGTTGAAGGCATTGGCAAAATCAAATAGCTTGGTCAGGCTTCCTGCTGCCAAGAAAGCAATGAGCAGCAAGAATGGCAGCTTCAGAACCACCTCTGACACCATAACCCAGTTGCTGAGAAGCCAGAAGCTCAGCCATGTCTGCCATGAACAGTTTGCTTGCCACTTTAGCTACCAGATGCCTCAAGCGCAGCCAGCTTTGTGAATCTGCACCCACATGGCGATAAAATAAACTTTCATAGACCATCAATTCTTCTTTTCTTTACTCAAAAAACCTAAGGCAAGATAAAGCAAAGAAAAGGTTGGATGATGATGAAATGGCCTGGTATTGAAAAGGTGCAACGGTGGTACTATGTACTGAATCCTGGATCATGCACACAAAACATATGAAAAAACAACAATAACAGCAACAATAAAAAAGCAGCAGCTCAAGTGTTAGTGCTACAAATATTATATCAAATAATATTAAGAGAGAGAATTGGTACAAGTGTTTTTTTGGTGATGCTTTCATTGCTAAAACCAAATCTAGAATTGTAGGGTAAGCTGGAACTATATCACCATGAGTCCTTCACTTTTGATCTCTTGGTATACTAGTTTTAGTATCAAATTGTTGGCCTATTTGAGCTGATGGTATAATATTATTTGGTGTAGTCAAGAGCTAGTACCACAACAAAGATAGACAAAGAAAAAATATACCACAAACCATGAACCTTTTTTTATATAAGCATAAAGTGGTTTTTATATTTAACTGATTTTCACCATGCCCCTTCCCCCCCCCCCCCCCCCCCCCCCCCCCCCAAACCCACCCAGGCGGATTTCTTAGGACTTTTTTTGCTGTTATAGAGAACATAATAATAATAAAAATCAGCTGAGTTTGCTTTTGTTGCATTTTGCTTAAGGTTGGCTCAAAAAATTATTGTACTAATACTGGTTTTGCATTAAATTGAATTCCTGAGCCAATCAAATCTTTAGTAATAATGTGCATGCACTAATCTCCTTGAGCCCTCTCTTATGCATGCACGCATGCATAAGAGAGGGGGAGGGAGGAGGAGGCAATCTTCTGCACCTCCTAGCCATTTCCATCACCACTGGCCAGCAAGGCTTTGAGTTCAGTGTCAGGCTTCACTGTCACTGTGCAGGGGCGTAGTCACCGGTCCGGTTGGTCCGGAAACAACCGGACCACTTTTCTAAACATAAAACGATCTTTACCGAAAATATGACGACCATTACCGATGCTAAATTCCGGTAGACTTGTCAGTTGAGGTTTAGTGCGGTTGATCGATATGGCCGAAAAGCCATCCAAGTGTTCTATTCCTACTCTCCCTGAGAAGCCACATCAACCTTTGGACTTTAAGTTTCCGAAGAGATTATTCGGAAAGGCTAAGCCAGTGCAATGCTCCGCACAGAGTCGCTGGTTTTCAGCATGGCCCTTTCTTCACTACGATGAAGGTATTGATGCAATGTTTTGCCACCCTTGTGTGACTGCTGCTAGGAAGAATCTTTTTCTAACCAGTAATAATGCTGCAGATTCATTTGTAAGTGACATAGCTATAGTTAGTTAGATTATTATTAATTAGTATTATTAGCATTAGTATTAGTATTATTAATATTAGTATTATTATTAATACTCTAATACCTATAGTTAGTAGGTTTATTATTATTATTATAATAATTATTATTGCTCTATTCATAAAACTGTATTTATAGGTTACTAAGGGTTATACTAACTGGAAAGATGCTACAATTGCATTTAAAAAGCATGCCCAGTCCAAATGCCATACAGAAGCTATTGAAGCTGTAGTAACACTTCCAAGCACTAGTAAGAGCTTGGATGAAATGCTTATTTTAGAACATAAAAAAGCGAGGGAAGAAGCAACGGAGATGTTACACTTAATATTATCCAGTGTATGGTTTTTGGCAAGACAAGGTTTGGCTTTGCGTGGGCAAAATAGTGATGAATCAAGCAATCTGGTGCAACTTCTGAAGTTGAGAGCTCAAGACAAACCTAAAATGCTGAAATGGCTAGAAAAAAGTTCTCATAAGCATGTTTCTCCTGAAAATCAAAATGAAATGCTGCAACTGATGGCAAACAAAGTGTTAAGAGATCGATTGGAGCTAGTTCGTTCCTCACCCTTTATCACACTCATGGCAGATGAGACTACTGATAAGTCAAACAAAGAACAGCTCACTATAGTTATGCGATGGGTTAGTGATAAGTTTGAAGTTTCAGAGGAATTTTTGGGTTTTCATTACATGCTATCGATTGATGCATTGAGTATCGTAAATGCTATCAAAGATATTTTCTTGAGATTTCAAATTCCCTTCTCTAAACTGAGGGGGCAGTGTTACGATGGCTGCAGCACTATGGCGGGAGCAAAATCTGGCGTGGCCACAAGAATTCAGGAGATACAGCCACGTGCAGTATTTACTCACTGCTATGGCCATGCACTTAATCTAAGTGTGGCTGACACCATCAAGCAGTCAGCAGCAATGAAGGATTGTCTTGACATATGTTCAGAAGTAATTAAACTTCTGAAATTTTCCCCTAAACGTGAAGCAATGTTGAAAGAGTACAAGAATGAATGTGGTAGTGAAAGTTCTGGAATACGTACTCTTTGTCCTACAAGATGGACAGTTCGTGCAGAAAGTCTTGCCAGTATTATAGACAATTATGAAAACGTTCAAGAATTGTGGGAGAGAGCTTATGGTGCAGGAACTAACTCTGAAATGAAGGCTAGAATAAGAGGAGTTGAAAGTCAAATGAAAACTTTCAAGTTTTTTTTCAGTATTGTCCTTTCAGAAATGATTTTTCGACATACTGACAAGCTCAGTCAAACTCTACAACAGACTAACCTTTCTACTGTGGAGGGTTATGCTGTAGCTATGCTGACAGTAAAAACATTACAGTCTTTGAGAACAGATGAAAACTTTGAGTTATTCTGGAAGAAAATTGGTATTAAACGTCAGGAATTAGATGTTGCTGAGCCGCAGTTAGACAGGAAGCGCAAGGTACCCAAAAGATTTGATCATGGAAGTGCTCAGGCTGAACATCCAGTATCAGCTAAAAGTGAGTATAGAAGGATTTTTTTGAGAGTTTAGATTTAGCTGTAAATAGTATTCAGCAAAGATTTGACCAGAAGGGCTTCAAAATTTTTTCGAATATTGAACAGCTTTTATTCAAAGCATGCACTGGAGAGCCTAACAATGAAGAAATAGATAAAGTGTGTGAATACTTTAATGATGACTTCAACAAAAGAAATCTGATTTCGGAGTTGACCACTTTGAGAGAATTGTTTCAATCCACGTCAGAAGGAACTACTCCATCAGTAAATAGCATCAAGTCTTCACTGTTATCATTAACTAGTGCTCAAAGAGTGCTAATTCCAGAAGTATCTAAATTGTTCAAATTGTTACTTGTTTTTCCTGCTACCAATGCTACCTCTGAAAGATCGTTCAGTGCTCTGCGGAGGGTAAAATCGTATCTGAGAAGCACAATGTCTCAATCTAGGTTAAATCACCTAATGGTTTTACATTATCACCAGGATATGGCAGATAAACTAGATTTAAAAGTAATAGGCAATGAGTATATTTCAAAGAATGAAAGTAGAAGGAATAATTTTGCAAAGTTCAGTTAGCTAGCTATTTAGACTATTGTAGTGTTACAATCTAATACATTCATTCAATCATCCAACATAACATTCAGATACATATAATTTATCATATTTCATTGTTAATATGCTACTATTACAATCATTTATTACACTTTACTTGGTATTAATTATGATGAATGACATAATCTGAGTCAGCAAAATCCAACCTGACCACTTCCTAGCTGGTGACTACACCCCTGCTGTGTCATATACTTTTACCATTTTAGCCTCTGCTAGCATGCTGCAAGTTGTTTCTGACATCTAGTTCTCCCACATATGGCATATCAACTAGCTATGATGAACTTGTCACAAACTAGGAGTGGGTTCACAGCTACTATTACTTCCCTTGTGCAGCCTATGTGCACCATTCAGCCTATTGTTTGTTTGTGGCAAGGCTTCATAAACTAACTTAAAATTGTAGAGAGAATACACATGCACCCCAACACCAACATACATGCACACTCAGAATACCAACAGTACAAAAAAAAAAAAAGTGGCGGTCTTTAGATATTCCGCAGACTTGGCACCCGCAATAATTTGACCCTCAACAACCGTAAGTTTACGTAACCACCACGCGTAAGGAGACGGTATAAAAGGATGCCTATGAATCCTGATAGCAGTCTGAAAATATTCTAACTGTCTGGGACGTCGTAGTGAATAACGTTCAAAGACTAGCAACGCCCACTTTTTATAATACTGCTGCGCAAGATTACATCTAGTACTTCAAAATCGATGAGACTTCTAGTAGATAGTATGGCGACGTTGTGTCGTCTGGCGGTATTAGTCGGAATACTGGCTATATGCAGTGGTAAGTTACACATTCAATTACATTATAGCTACGCAAGAATGTCTTGGTAGCCTTTCAATTAGTATCGTTTATTAATTATATGGTCGTGTTCTCTCCTCAGCTCAACTACCCAATGTGACAATAGAAAACTCTCCTGAGGAATACTTCACAGATGGAAGACAAAATATACAACTCACCTGCAACACAGATGCTACTAATGTCCTTGAGTTCCAGTGGACAAAGGATGGAGAGATCATTTCAGATAATTCTAATTATGAAATGACATTTGCATTACGAAGCAGCACACTTACTGTCCTTAGCTTTAGCTCTGCACTTGCAGGAAGATACACTTGTGTTGCACGCACCAGTCAGGGCAGAATTTCTTCACAATACGTTCCTCTGAGGAGAGCTTGTAAGTTATTCTGTGTGGAATTACTGATTTTGTTAAGAGAACGGTTTAGACATAGATTTGTTACTTAGCAAATAATTGTAGCAACTTCAGGTGGATTCAGTTTCACTTTTTATATGCAAAGAGTTTGTGTTCCACTTGCACATGCTGGGTGTCCAAGGTGATGCAACGGACATGCTTTTCTGGAGCTAAAAACATGTAATTGTATGTGCTGTAACGTGCATGGAAGCCTTACTTGGCAATAGTATGGAAGCAATGGAATGTCAGTAGGTTGTGGTAGCTATTGTTCTGCAGCTGAGATGGTAAAGAGAAAAAAGTTTCAGTTTACTTATACTCCCAGTTAAAAAATTGACATTATTCACACTTTAGAGGGGTTAAATTCCACACTTAGAGGCGTGCTGCTAATAATAAGGAGCTAAATTATGAGAATATTTGAATAATGTGTTGGATGAAGTGCTTGATGCCCATTGTGGAACAAGGACTGTCAAAATACTTTTGCTTGCACTTGTGTTTTGCATTAACTAGCTATTATAACAATCATCTCTCGTGGCAAACGGTATATATAGGTTCTTGCCTCAAATGTAAGTGCAGCTAAAGGTGTTTTTTTTTATCGGCACCAGTCTGTTAGTTTTTCTTTCATTTCTCTACTTAATTTTGTCAGTCTATCCATCGCCAGTACTATTGTTTATTATATTTACATTTATTTTGGCTGACACCATACCTAACGCTACTGACCATATTTCATATTTTATCTCGACAAAAACTTTTAACCAGTTTACTAAGTTGGGTGGCATGTCTGGAGTGAATCTCCCAATACATATAGTTTTTCTTCCCCTTCACTCTGATGAGCACAATTAGTTAGTTGTAGTAGTGATTGTTATCTCCCAATCAATGATTGGGGGGGGGGGGGGTTATTTCTATTCCTCTGTAAAAAAAAAAAAAGATTAGAGCTGACCTTGCTTCCTCAAATTGTCTCACTTTTTTTTTGCAAGTCATCAGCCCTTCCCACTTTTCAACTTCCACTCTCACTCAAGGTGGTGTTTGAGTATAATACTCTATGATGTGGTGTGGGTGACATCAAGTGGCACTGCCAGCTAGCTCTATCCACTGCACCTGACCCCACTGTTACTCTCAAGGAATCTGGACAAGAAGAATCCACTCAAGTGATCTGAAAGGAGAGTCTTTGATGTTTTGCTGACACTGTGTCTGAGCTGGTCGCTTGCTACTACAGCCAGCTAGCATAATCCAATTGCTGTTTGCTTGATGGGCATTGTATTGCTTTTTTAGTCTGGGCGACTTGTGTCTGCAGCCTGGTCCAGACATTAGTCAGCCTGCTGACCGTGCAGGTCAGTGGCCACTGAAGGACTAGATTGATGTGTTCTCCACACTAAGCAAAATTCACTTTATATATTGCGACGACTTATTGTTATCATAAATTTGTAATTCAATATCATGCATATAATTATATATAGTTAATAGTAAGTTTTAATAATCGGTTTTGTAACAAACCATGCAAATAAAAGCCTATTAACAGCCTTTATTTATCACATTGAAATGTTATTCTGTGTGCGCAAATGTGGCTCTTATTATAGGTGTGTGTGTTTGTTTGTGCACGTTTTTTTTTTTTTAAAGCATGTGTTTGTTTGTGCATGTGTTTGTTTTTAGATATCCAGGCATCTTATTTCAGCACCACTTTCAGTAGTCCACACGTTGTGACTGTGACACAAGGTGTCCCAGCTAACATCTCCTGCGGCACCTTCGTGTCTGTCCCGGCTTACTCTGTGACGTGGATCCAAGCTCATTCCCTCCTTACAACTTCAGACCAGGTCTTGGTCTCAAGTCGTGAAGTGGTCCACAGAGACGGATACCTGCTGCTCATTGAGCCCATGTTAACCGACAACGGTAAAATATACAGGTGCCTTGTCCAAAACGGTTTCACAAATTCGCCAAGTCAGGGCTTTGTTCAAGTTTTAGTTGAACGTGAGTTTGCTTCTCAGCTGAACTTTAGCGTTTTTGGATGTTATGAATACAATACTATAATAACTTAATTAATAATTAGACGATACACATATACATAGCTGCATGTATGAGAATTTGAGGACTGGTGTGACTGAATGCACACATAATGTTTTGTTTCCTTTGTAGCTAATGAGAATGGCAGTGATCTGCAAGCTGTAGTGCGTCCGATGAACCACCAAGTCGTGCGAGGAGGTACCGTGGTTTTCTATTGCATTCCAGGAGGAAGGTAAAGTGTGCATTCATCGTCACGTTTTGCTCGCGAGTGCTGCAATTAGTCATGACTTGTTTAACTGTCCATGTATAGAGGTGCATCTGTGGCAAATATCACCTGGAACACTGGCGGCACTGAAACATCTAAGAACAGATTTCAGGTCATCTATTCCTCGGTGCAAACAAATTCAGTGGGTAACATCTCGTGTTCTATCAACGGCATGCGATACTCGGCGCAACTATCGATCATTGGTAAGTATGTGTTAATAGCAACTTAGTTAGTAGTTATAATTCTTGTAGTAGTTATAAGTTGAATTTTTAGTTTGGCTCTGTTCAACTATATTTTCTTTTTACCAATAAATTTGTATACGTATATATTTAAATACTCCATACATGCATACACCATTGCTTCGTATCCCTATCATTGTTTATATTTTTTATTATTATTAATTTAGAGCCTCCTGAGTTGAGCAGATCATTGTCTCCAGTCTCAAAGGTATACGGCCAGTCACTGACCCTGATCTGTGGGGTGTCAATCCAGGAGGGCGTGTCCTGGGACTGGTACTTCAATGGGACATGGTAAATATTGTGAGGAGTATATTATATATATATTACATTAGTCGGGTTTCAAGGTTAAAAGAAATAGCCCTAGCATCTGTAAACAATAATAAAAATAGCCTCAAACCATTTGTGGCATTTCAGTGACTTCAATTTGCACTACTACTATGGCCTTGAAAATATCTTTAACTTTGCTAGATTGATTAGCACCTTTATCTTCAAAGGGCAATCAATCTCCAGTTCAGCCTATTTTATCTACACCTAGTCTTCCTGTTCTTGTGAGCTACTACACAGGATGTTTTGCCACCAGCACTAAATGCAAGCTGTTAGAGAAATGATCACAGTGTACTCCGACTTTATTCATAGTTTAATGATATTCATTGCCCAGGGGTTGAACCAAAGTCTTTTGAACTGGTTTTACATAGTGTGCATGTAAAGTGCTCAGAGAGACCACAGCCTTGTGAAGGATTTATCAATGGATCTTTTGTGCTAAGGTTCCTGGCTACATTTCCCTTTGATGTCCAGCCACCCACCCCTTGAGAGTGGTTTGCTGAGGGTTGTGTTGTTTTTGCTGCTGTCTGTATCATTTCTTCCTCTATCTATGGCAGGTTGTCCAGAGAGGGCCACTCAGTGCTGACCAGGCACAGTGTTACCTTAGAGGACCACGGCATCTACCAGTGCATTGCAAGAAACTCTGCCGGGTACAAGCAGTCGACTACTTTTGTAACAGTCAATGGTGAGTGAGTGTGTGTATGAGTTTATGTGGGAGTGCGTGTGTGTATATGTTTGTGTGGGAGTGTGAATTAGACTAGAGTAAAGAAATTAAAAAATAGTAAGTTTTAGTTGCTTTTAAGTTACCTCTTTATGCTTTAATACTCCTGCATGATCCCTCCCAGTAACCCCTCAAGCTGGAATTTGCTACAGTTTGGTTGTAGGGCAATCAGTTGGCATAATGGCCGCTGGTGTGGTGTGTCAGTTGACAAAGCTACGCTACATAGTTCATTTAGAGGACAAACATGCTGACCTTTACATGCTGATTGATTTTAGTACATCATACTGCTATTACTACTAGTAGTATTAGGACTTACACTCGTTTTAAAATTTTATTATTGTTTTGGATGAGGCAAATTGCTCTTGTTAGCATCGTGTATCGTGTATTCTGTCTAGAGATTAGTGTTAATGAAGGGGTGATATGGGTGACAGGTGAATTATATCACACGATGGTTAAAATAATTATTAGATTCCAGTGATTGCTTTTAATTAACTATGTTATATATAATTTTATTTGTTTGCAGTTATCGGGGCTTCTTTTGTTCACCCTTTACCTGCTAACTTCCTTGCCTACAAGGGTCAGCCATTTTCTCTGAGCTGCAATGCATCCGGAGCTCCGCCTCCTCGTTATGAGTGGTCCAGACTACCAGGCAGCACTGCCCTCAGCAGCGTGGATGGGCAGCTTGTCATCTCAGAAGTGGGCATGAACCACAATGGCCGATACCAATGTCGTGCAAGTACAGTATTGTCAGATGGCAGAGTCGACTCCTTTGTGGATGATTTCACCAATATACAAGTCATAGGTAAGCATTCATACACACATACACACACGACACAATGACAGACTTTATTACTCTGCAGATCAATGTCAATATACTATGTCTAAACATAATACCTTCAATTTAGCTTATCTCACTATACATTCCTCACAAACAAAATTTTTTTCCTCAAATGATTTGCTAGGTTGCAATGTCTTCACTTAAAATTTGTAAACATAAAATCTAATAACTTATTAAATTTGTTGGCCAGTTGAAAATATGCTGTTTTGAAGATTAACAGAATGTGTGTTATGAAGCACGAATACCACCCACGATGACGCAGGCACATAGCATACACACCAAGTTGTGAGTGCAGATGGTTGATAAACAATGCCACCATGTTTATCAGCTAGGTTCATCACAAAGTTTACCAAAATGTGACTATACGCCAGGTGGTGGCTTGTGGGTTGATCGTAGGAAGTGCTAAACCAAATCTCACACCCATTGTTAGCACCTGAGTGTAAAAAATAAAAATAAAAGCCCAACCCCCAACTAATGTTGTTTTTAATATGTGTACATGTGATGTAATGGGCGATTATAAACTCTGAGATAGGGATGAGGTGAAATAGTTTATTTTATTATTTATATATTATTAAATACCGTTGCTATATTGTTGTCAGGTGTAATAACTTGGCAAGTGTGCAATAACACTTGCCCGGTATTTAAAATAGTTAAAGCATGAGCGCTTAGTGCCTAGTACATTTATCGCACTCAGTCCTCGGGCCTACGGCCCTCGGGCTGTCGTGCAATAAATCGACTAGAAACTAAGCGCTCATGATTTAACTATAACTTATTATCATCATTACCATTACCATTTTTATCATTATTGATATTACTACTTTTATTATTATCATCATTATTTTGTTATTATTATTGTTGTTATTTATTATCATAACACCATTATTTATCTTCCAGACCCCACAGTATTGACAAGTCAGAACACTCCCCTCTACGAGGTCCAGCTGCTCAGCACGGCAACATTCCTGTGCTCCGTGAACCACTCCAGTGTGGCAGTTGTAGACTTGATGTGGACTAAGGATAGTCAGAGAGTGGAACAAGGAGGGAGGGTCGAACTGAGCGGTGAGGGCAGCAGACTGGAGCTAGTGATCAGAGACGTGCGCCGTGAAGATGAGGGACTGTACCAGTGCATGGTCATAACTCGCGTGGGAGACTTACAGGCTCCTCTGGTAACCACAACGATCACAGAGTTCCGCGTTATTGGTAAGGTTAATCTAATTGTGGGGGGCCGGGGAGGAGGAGTTGAGTATAAGATTCAATCTTCCAGCTTGATATTTATTCCTGTATCCCGATATCAAAACCCCAATGCAGGAATCTTAACCATATTTTATGCATTGCAAGAATGGTATAGTCAAGTCTTACTTAATTTTCATGAATTATAGTGACACTGATGTAATACATAAAGATTGTATCATTAATAAAGCTGATAGTATAATTTACACCATAATTATTTGTTTATCTGGGATATATGAAGGAAAAGCTATCTATATTTAAACAAGCCATAGTTGCAAGGAGCATTCCTTCTGCATGTGTGTGCTTTAGAAGATTCTCTTTGAACTGCTTTGTCAAATACAGAGTTCAAGCTGTTGCATCACATTTTGTTGAGTTGACCTGAAACTAAGCATAGAAACAGAAAACCTGTCTAGACGGAGAGAAAATAGGAACAATTTTATGAATGAAAGCAATGAAAACACAGGGGCACAAATAGGAAGTCACTTTTTAGCCACATACACTAACTGTAGTACCACTTGTACATGCCTACCTACCTACCCTTTGTATTCCTGGTTGTTGTTCCTACTGTGTAAGGCTTGGGTGTAGGCTTGGTTGTGGTCTAGGACACAAAGCACTACTGCCTGTTGCTGTGGTTGACCTCTTTGTTTTGGTTGAGATTCAGAGGAACCAGAGTTCAGTTGATGTACAAGGAGACATTGGTTGTGTACTAAGGAGACATTGGTTGCCTTGGAGATTGGACAAGGGCCATTATAGTATACAATATTGTATTATTATTATATTTTTATGTAATTGACTAACATAACATACGTCCGAATGTTGATTACAAGTTCTGTTTTGTAAAGCTACAAAGAGCAATTATGTTAGCAGCAGCTAAGAAGTAGGATAGAGAATAGGATTTAGTTCACACGAAAGTTTGGTTTGTCTTTATTCATAGAGTTCAACTGAACTTTCTCACGCAACCCAGCGTGTCATACTGGCCGATCGGTTACACTGTATGATTTTGCCACTTCCTCCCTCCCTTACCTCACACTACTATACTACAAACTCATAACAATTTATTACTTACGTATGCAAATCTGATAGTAGAGATACCTGCTTTGCATTGCTTTACACATTCATATACCTATGTGTACACGCGCACACACACACACACAGACTCTCCCGTGATCCCACAAATCCGCCACATCAATGCCACATCTTCTCGCTCATTCGAGCTGTCGTGGACCTTCAGTGGTAACATGAACCAAGTGTCTCACTACGTCATCCGGGTATTAGAATCCGTCGCTCCCTTTAATCCAATCCTAGACATGGAGAGGTCGGTGGATGCCGTCACCCAGGTGGAAGTGTCAAACTCACTCCTCTTACCGTACACGGACTATTACGTGATTGTTGTAGTGGTGTTTAGTGATGCAAGTATCCCTGTCGTCACTAGCGATCGAGCTACAGTCAAGACGGGCATTGCTGTGCCTCTGGATGCCCCCAGAAACTTCACCATCCAGACTAAAGGTGTCTCCACCTTACAGCTGTCATGGAAGGTAAAAAAAAATTATTTTATTAGGGGAAAATTTCACCGTGACAAAAGAATAAGCAGTACTGTACTTAGCTATTATTTCTGAGCACCCTATGCAGCAGGCATGTGTAGCTGAAGTCAAGTGAAATGATCACCTAACACATCAATAACTTTTGTTGTTGTTTTTGCACTTCAGTTAGAAATCTTCACTTGGTTTTTGCCTTGAGGATTTTTTTTTTTTTTTTGCACCACTCGTGCTAATCCTAAATACCACAGTAGTACATCTCCATGTGGCCAACAATGTGTACAATATGTATATCGTGTGTTTGTGTGTGTAGGCGCCTTCTACTCCGCGTGGTCCAATACAGAACTACAATGTCCGTTATCGCAGCACTGACTCCAACTCCTCCTTCACCATGGCGATGGTGGGCGGCACAACGGAGTCCTACAATATCAAAGACTTGGACAAGTTCAGAGAGTAAGCCAGCGTGACATTGTTAAAAAGCTTAATGTGATTACAGGGCAAATAGATATTATTATTATTGCAGTATTATTATTTACTGCATCTAAAAATATCCATGAAGATCACTTTTTACAGCAAAACTCAAGCTTTTTTTTTTTTCCCCCTTCCTCTCCCTGCAGGTATGAGGTCCAGGTAGCTGCTGTAACTTCTGCTGGAATGGGGCCCTATACCGTCCTCCTCAATGCCAAGTTCCTGACCCTGCCTTTCTCAAACTCCGCCTCTTTCGTTAACTCGATTGGCTTTATCGTTATAGTAATAGTGGTACTGCTGGTTGGAGTAGTGGTGACCTCCATCGCTGTGTTGATATGGAGACGGAAGAGGAGGAGTCAGAAAGATCGCACATACTCATGTGAGTTTTCAGTGTTAATTTTTCAATGGTATTGTCAGTATTTATATCAATGGGTTGTACCATATGTTACTGCATTGCCATGCCCTGAAGCTTTTTGATACCAGATGTCAGTTGATTATTTTTTAGGAATAGTTTGAACAGTTTCTGCAATGGTACCCTTAGAGAGAGCTATATGCTACCTTAAGAATTGCAGAAATGAAGAGACAAATTTACATAGGGAAGAATAGTTTCAGATCTGTTTGTAAACTTTGACCCAATTCAGCGGTTCACAATTAAACGAAATTTAGTTTTATTTCTTCGTCCTTAGTTACCATTTAACCAGCCACATTATAATTAGTGTATTGTTCCCTTCCTGGTGGTTGTTTTGCTTAATTTATCCTGCTGTTAAAGTTTATGAAAGGACACTGTTTGTCTGACGGTTGACCTTACGTACACACTATACTGTAATCAGTTGATTCAGCGCATTCAGGTTCAGCTTTGAAGTCCACTGAGCTTCCTCGTGGACGCCAGCTATGTTTGCCCCAACACTTGTTTTTCACTGTTCCTCAAATCAACTATAATAAATGATGTAACTCTCACAAAGAGGAAATTTTAGACTATCAATTCTACCATTGTACATTTTGTATGTATGCATAGACATTGCTTGTCAGTTGCTTGTGTTTATTTTATTTAGTTCGCAATTCTTTCATCAAGACCAGAGCGTCTGTTGGTGCCGAGGATACTACAGATAATCCGTACGCCGACCCGCGAGTCATGGACAGTTATATGAACAGGCATAAACGAGCGTAAGTTGATGGGGGCGTAGGAGGCGGGACTCGTGGCTGAGGAGAGGGAGGTGTGGTCACATGGCATACGTACGTAGTAAGGGGCTAGCATTGTAAGGACATAGGTTATACTTATACGTGATCAGTAATGCGAGCTTAATTCTGCAAGTTGGCATCAAGTAAGGAAACAGCTATTCATTGCTTGTTGACCACTTATATAAAAGTTAATTTCTGAATTTTCAGCCACATGGATTCATGCAGTTTGTTGTTGGCTGTTTGTTGTTTGTTGTTGTTGTTGTTGTTGTTGTTTTTGTGTGTGTGTGTGTGTGTGACCTGGTCACGTAAGCATTTGGGTGCAGCCCTTTGTGTGTGCATGGTGTGTTCCAGTTTGAATAATATAACCCATTACCTGAATACAATTTTTTTTTAACTTAGATCTGCCATTTTACAGAAGATAAAAGCCTGTCGGAGTTGTAACACTCGGTGTACCCACTTATTTGGTCTATTGTAGTCCAGTGTTGTTTGGCAATTATACTACACAACAGATGTGAGCTCAAGTAACAAAACACCATGAAATACATTTACAAACTTGTGAATTTACAATATATGCACAATATATATATATATATATATTATATATATATTATTGTGTATATATATATTGTGGTTACATTCAAACCATCCAATCAGATTGCTCGATTCGCAGGAAATAATTTCATGCCCACCTCCTAGGAGGTAAGTTAGCAAACCATCCAATCTAAAATGTGTTTCCTATAGCCTAGAGCCATGGTACAAATCAATTGTACCCCTCGTATTCGGTCTATAGTTTATGCTATTGACCTTCAACCCTCTGTGTGTACATTCCTTGAGAAAACAAGCTGCTTCTCTATTGTTTATAATGGCTTTTGCTGCTCTCAGATACACTGCTAAATAATAGCTGGGTGCAAGGTTCACTCACTGGGTGCAAGGTTCACTCACTGGGGCTGTCCTTATCTAATTGCTGTATTAAACACATTGTGTGTGTGTGTGTGTGTGTGTGTGCATATTCTGGAGTGTGTTTGGTTGCTCGTTGACAATTAGTCCCATCTGATGATATTTATTGTTGTCAACCTGTGATATATTATTGTTTGGGGGAGTGGCACTCGTTAAGCACTTCAGGGTGTGTTGCTTTTCAAACTGACCACTAATGCTCGTGAATATCATTACAAGTGGGAACCATTAAAGCGTTGTTTATTCTTCTATGAAATATTCACAGCAAGCAATGTTTAGTGTTTTATTAGGCTCGAACAAATTGCAGTGTGTGCGTGTGGGCGTGTGGATGTTGTTTATGACCTAAAGTGTGTTCTTGAATCAATTGTCCAGCACTTATGTATGAGCTTGTGATTTCTATTATACATTTATACTGCATGTTTGAAATGCTAAGACTCTATGCCTGTGAACTATATACGTGCTTCTCCGTGCATATACTTGAGACTGCGTGAGGTTTAATCTTGCGCAGTGCCCCCGAGATCGATGACTTCTAGGGTATCAGTTCAGGAAGTGTCTGACCACCACGATTCATAAGAGTAGGATAAGTGTCCATGAACAGGCAGACAGTCCAAGTAGTCTGTGCTCCTGTTCGTCACTGAAAGGCTTCAGTACATAATTATATTATCACATCAGTGTGTGGTTTAGCTGTAAACTTAGAGGTTGGGTCACTCCAGCGTGAAATTGGGTGTGCACACACCGTAACACTTGTATGCCACAACACACAATACACTTTACAATTTCATATTCCCAATGTCTTTTGTTCCTTCCAGGTTTAGCTCGAGCTCCCCAACGAGTCCGAGGTCTCGCGACATCCCGGCTGGTCTGATGGCTCTGGAGAACGAGAGTTCATTTTGTGGCACAGAACTCACCACCAGTACTCAGGTCATCTCCACCATGGGGTCCACCATCATCCCCAGACTGCAGAGCCCCCCGGCATACATCGACCCCCCGGGCCTGACCTCCGCTAACCACCTACGTCGCTCTCGTTCCCCGTCGTCATACTCTGGTAAGGAAGACTACGTCGTGATGCATTCCGTGTGCCCGTCCATCTCTCCTTCCTCCATGAAGAGGGACCAGCCTGAGTTCAATTACAAAGACGATGGCGACAGGTTCATCGTTAAGAAACCTCTGGAACTGTCCTCGTCGTCGACGTCCAATGAGGGAATTGACAGAGGCGATGATGAATCAGAAGGTTCCCATTACAACCACCTTACGTCTCTAAACAGCAGTCAACCGCCGTCACCGAATTACACAGACTACACCTCTCCCCTGGCCAACCCAGACACTCCTGTCTTCAGCTACGATCCTGCAAGCGAGCAGCAACAACCGGCGGCACTGGCGTATGGGAGGAGCCGGAGTGACGGCAAAGTGCAAAGAGGGGGAGGAGGAGGAGGAGGTGTGCCTAATGCCGGGCACTATATAGAGATGAAAGCACCCGGTATGCGCCAGCAAGTCAGCGTCGGACAACTTGTGGATAATCGTATGAGGTCCCAATCGGCTTCTGGTGGAATAGGCAAATTCGACACTTACGTATGACACTCGTCTTGCTCTCCGACTGTTGAACTCTCTTCATCTATCGTCTTCCTTTCCATTTAATCAACTAAACTCCACCATCTCAATGCTAACATTATTCTTCTCATGTTCCCATTCAGCAATCTATTCTTATTGCACAGCAACCATACGTATGTATGTCCATTTTGTTTGTTATGTTTGGTTTTGAATGTACCAAAAATATTACGCATCAGATGAAACAGTGAGTACGATTTTATTCTCACCAGTTTCAGTTTCCCCAACTGGCTACACTTGAATAGCAGGATATATAAACGATGTAAACCACATGGGGGTATCGAATGGTAAATATGGATTGCCACATGCTTCCCCTAATTAAGTCATTAGTTAGGGGTTTGTGTAATAATATTATTACATGAGCTGATTGAGATCATCGATTGATTTCACTATACATACTCAATAACCTGAAAATGTGCCTATGAGTTAGCTATAACAATTTACTCGCTATAATATTGATTAACCCAGCTCCCATTATTTACACAAATTCAAAGATACGCACTATAGCTATACATCTCTATGACTACACTAGCTTTGTTGGTTTCTCATTGGAACAGGCTAGAAAGCTGTAGTAAGACAAATTACTATATTCTGACTGGCTAATTTAGATCTCCCACAAAATGAAACTCTTCTTGAAAGCATTAATTATTAGCTTAGGTTGATCATGTAGTATTTTGGTTAATTAACTTCTCTAACGAAATTACTCTATAATTATTTCTGGCAAGTTGAAATCATTGCAAGAAAGGAAGACTGTGTGTTGTGTGTGTATGTCATTCTTCTGTACAAACTATGTAGTTCTAATTTCCTCGTGAATTGTGTCATTCAGGATATGTGGCCAAGAACAGGAGCCAGTGAGGAAATTGGGAAATAGTTCTTCCTCATTATGACATCTGTATCTCTACCAAAACATTCCAGTAAAAAAAGCACCCCAGGCAATTTTTATTTTTGTGATCATGAATCATATGCAAGCCTCACACACCAACTAATTCATGATAATGTTTAAATTACAGTACTTCCAAAAAAATAATTAAGAAGGAAGGTGCCAGCAACCCCACCAGTCTGCACCACAACTCTATCTCCCTGCTCCTATTCCTCTCTCAAAAGAGGGGGAGTGTTCCTGATAAGACATCTTTATCTAAATGAAATAGTTGAGGGGATAGATATCCAGACTCATACAGCCACAAGCAAGGTGTCTAACCCTCCCAACAGCCATGGAGGCTAGTGGGGCCACACCTGTGCCAAGCCATGTGTCAGCCATTCTCTTTCACTCTAAGCCAAAAACTGATTGACATTATCATCTCTAGATATACACAGCATAAGTGTGCACATGTATTTCAAGGATGAATGTAAAGGAAATAAGTGAAAAGATGAGGTACAGTGGAACCTCCGATAGTGGAACCTCCGATAGTGAGCTCTGTAATGAGCAAGCACATTACCTCTATTTGGTGACCCCTTCAATGGAAAACCTATTATTAAATGTCAACTCTTAAAACAAACAACTTCGGCTGAATTAAAGCCCTGGTCCCAAGGTTATACGTGGCCAGCACAATGAGGTGGAACACACTGTGTTCAGCTGTGTAGTCAACACTGGCTGTGTTGAGCACACGTATACGCAAGGTTCTCTCAATTTTTAAGAGAGTACATGTGTGCGAATGTGCACATACGTGTGTGCATGTGTGTGTTTGTGAGGGGGAGGAGCTGCTCCAATGGTATAAATAAACTTCCTTGGTATTCCATTATATATCCAACATGAACAACAGATTCCAATAGGCAAAAAAAACTTATAAACTGCAGCATGTGAAAGTTAACAATTAAATTGATTAATCATCAATTATCCCACCAATCAATTCATCCTGCAGCTGGTGGTCCAAGCCATCAATTTCCATAGCAACTGCACCATCAGCCATGAATCATCCAAAAAAAAAAATTATCCGTAGGTGTGAAGCCCTGAGGCTACCAGTTCCTAGAATGTACTATGATGTGGTACATCCAACTCCTTATTCCTCCCTACCACGAGGCCAGAGGTACCCCTCCCCCTTCTCCCCTCGCAGGTGGTGGATATGATAACTCCCTCAGTTATGGCTGGAAGTGAGTGGGTTTCCCTTCACTTGTGAGCTGACCTGGCAGAGTCTAGCAGTAGTCAGTCAGGTGGTCCGGGACATAGCTGAGCTGCTGAGTGTGTTAGTTACTAGGATGTTGTGTCTGGGAATCCCACCGGTCCACGTGCTAACTAGCTAGCTAACCTCTATACCGACCCCACATCATACTGCCATGGCGACATCTGTTCTGGAGTCATCTAAAAATAATTACAGTATCATTCCAATCCGAGGAAGACAGGATTTGGGGTTGGCGGTGCCTCACCTTTTTTCTTATATCCTTTAACCAAAGCCAGACTTCATGGTTTCATGGTACCCCCCTCCCCCAACCACAATTCTCACAATTACAGGGAAAGCGATTTTTGCCCTTATAAATTTCGATTTTAGCCCCTTGCCCCAAAAATGCTGATGATATCTTGGTGTGTACTAGATGAACTATATATAGCTACTAGTAAGAGTTTGAACAAGAATAATTAAAGAATAATTAGCGCTACACGAACACCATATGAGGTTTGAAATACAGCGCAGTCTCTTCTAATTTGTCCTCCTCTTCAGATGTTGCTCGCACTGATTCCTCCATCTTGTTGAACAACAAACAGTGACCATGGCAACCAACTCGTTCAGCTAAACCTGAACCTTTCATTCAATCGGGAGACAGTGTTTCCCACGGTTACTCCAAAATGAGAAAACTTGTGGTTGCCATGGGATACCGATAGGCACACTGCCAGTGGCTGTTCCACAAGTAAATATTTTATCAATTGATTGACAACATTTCTTTTAGTACAGAAACATCTTTGGATTCAAAGGATGATTGCTACCACAGAACGCAGCCCTTTCTGGTAAATACGTATGTGATAATTACAGTCAAATATAGGAGCATCTCAAGTTAAACTCAATGAATTATTTTTACCTGCAATAAAACTACATGATTGGAAATTTTATTTTGCAAACAGTGATTTTCATCCTCCGAATTCTCCTGAAGCAATGGCACTGATTACATCTTCCAACATGATCTCGGCTTTAACAAATTATGATCTCACACTTCAGTGTCTTCTACACTCACCATAGCAACGAAGCTCCACCAAACTATTTAAAAATGTTCCCTTCCCCAATCCCCCCCCCCTCCCTCCTACCCCTCCCTCCTACCCCTCCCCCTTTCCTCAGCCCTACTGAATTGGGTCAAGTACCCAAAAAGATATTTAAATGTAATTGCAAATACTGCTATCATGTCAAATACAAATACAACCATTTCATTTCACGAGTGTACTTAGTTTGCATTGCAAATACTTTAAAAATATGACAATCAGTACTATACCACATGTTATCTGGTGTCATACACATACACATACAAACACATGCACACACACTCACATGCACACACAAACACATGCACACACACTCACATGCACGCACACACTGACATGCACACACACACACACATGCACACACTCACATGCACACACAGAATACATCCATTGGACGAACATAATTCCTGTAAAAATTTAATATTTCTAGCTACTAGTGTTAATACCTCCTGCAGTTACCACCTGGTGACATACAAGCTTCTACATGCAGACAACAGGATATCTGGTCCTACAAAGCTGTCTACCAGAAGCAGCAAAGCTTCCATGCTGGCACTTGCTGCTCTTCTCTCAGATGTGCCCTGGCTGACTGGTATACTTACACACAAGTTCCACTTTGAAGGAAGAAAAAGTGTTCGTGACATTGTGAGAGAAGAGCTTCTTTAAACACTATCAGCTCACTCTGAAACTCGCTAAGTGACCATGGAAATGTTTGTAAACAAAATTCATCCTGTAAGTCTACGGACTTATCCTTTGCACTATGAAACTGAATATGCAGATTGAAAAATAACAATACTGATGGTACCTCATTATTTACATAATGATTCAGATGTTGTGTATATACTGACTGGTGGGTATGAAAGGCCAGCCAAGCCTTCTACTGAAACTGCATCACAACTTTAATACATTACATGTACATTATCAATAGCTCTCCTAAGTTTGTGATGGACACACACACACACACACACACACACACACACACACCATAAGCTGCTCTCAAATCAAATATACCACAGTTAATGTCGGTTGTCTGTGTACGTTTGGAGGGAGGTCCACTAAGCCAGCTACACCTTACCTACTATGTCCTGGCCCTGCCCATCTAGTCATGTGCCAGGTGTTAATTGTTGTTAACTGTTGTTAATTACTGTTAATTGTTTGGTTACTGTTGGTTTTTTTGCCAGCCCCCACTCATTCTTTTGGGGGTTATATACTCAAGGGGCGTATACATGTCCTTATATCTTTCAAGCAATATTAACCATTAGTTATCACTGTTGTTTAGGCTTAAGTGGACCGGTCACATCTGGGTGCTTCACCAAATGGAGTGGTGTGGGTGATACTCTGATGCTATAGGATTCCCTCGGATTTCGCTCTTCATGGCTTCTCTTACATTCTTCGTTTTCCCTGCTACAACCTCGTGCGTGTAGCTTAGGCTTCCTTTGCTACAGAGTATGTCCTCGAAGTGCCTCAACAGCGCGTGTGTGTGTGCGCGTGCGTGCATGTATATGTGATGGAATGGGGATGGTCTTGCACCATATTACAGTCTTTGGCTGGTAACTGTAACACCATCCAAAATCAACAGAACATTTGAGGGCCTATTACTGGCAGGTATTAATATTCTACACAAGCTATTTTACCTGAGGCTACCCTAATGATATTAACCACACCAATTGATCCATGCACAATAATTATATCTACAATAATACTCTAACACTAAAAAAAAAAAAAAAAAAAAAAAAAAAAAGCTACAGTGTAAATATACTATACTTCAGTGATACATACTTGACCAGGTATCTCTCCTACTCACTTATTATATTCAAACTATTCCTTATTTTTATAAGCAGCACTTTTAGCGTTCGATATAGCAGTATAATTCTGTCTTCTCCCCTCCCCCACCACTAATTCCACAAACGAAGCTTCCTTAACCGACATAGCTGCTCCACTACTCATACACATGTTAAGATGAAATTAAATGAGACTATGATGTGATCTCTTGGTCAATCTATAGCACATACACATCTAAAACTGTATAGCCCCACCCCACAACACTTGATGTTCACACCCCCCCCCCCCTCTCGAGCCAAAATTCCTGTATCAAATAGCTACTCATAAAAGTACAGCAGTAAAAAATAATGTAAATTGAAATGATGTGCGAGTCTCTATGAATATAAAAATCAGATTGTGCGTAAAAAAATAAAAATGTTTTTATTCAAGTAAACTAGAATGTTTCTGATTACACCTTACCAGATTAAGGGTCTGTCTATAATCACGATTGGCTCTCAACAGCATCTTCAGCATCACCAGCCTTCCCAGCAGATGGACTAACATTATCACGGCCACCATCTTCTCCGTCACCCGAACTCTCTTCCAAAATAGTGAGTGTCCCTTTACCAGCTTCCAAGCGAACTCTCATGCCGGTCTTGAGCTTCTTCATGAGACCCCCAGAGACACTGACGATCGTGGGCAGGCCAAGCTCCCTGGCAACCACGGCCGAATGGGAAAGGAGACTGCAAATAGTAGCACGGGCAAGTGTAAACAATCATTGCATGGCACAATGAAAACTAGTGCTAAGCACGCTCGGGATTCTAAATATAACACTTTTTAATGATTGTGACAGAGGAGGATAAGGAAAGTGTGTTGAGTGTTAAAGACACCACAGTGGCACTGCCAGTCCGTCTGGCGCCAGGCGTGTGATTGGTTCATCTGCCGACATATGCTATAGATACTTCTACAGCACCATACTCAATAATATAGTCAGTCACTTATAAAACAACTTTGCATCATAACTGTCTCAAAGCCAGGGTTTTCAAGGCTTTGTATTGGGACAAATGATCAAAACGTACTAGATATGTGTGTGCCAACACACCATGGGCTTATCTTTATCATCTGTTCTAAAGTTTGTTACTGCCAGTACCAGCCTCTGAGTGCATCTGAAGGCAGGTTGTCCTGATCACCCCCCCCCCCCCCCCCCCCGCCTCCTGAGTGATCTCAGTGATAACCATTCCACCAGTGACTATCTAATGGTTGACCTTCTCCTCACCTTCCTCTCTCTATTGCCAAGCCAGAACACAGTGGGTAAAGGGGCACCCAGCCAGGATCAGTACGAGCCGTAACCAAAATCTCCCCATTAAGACCCTGGAATGACACACAAATAAGAATACGATTTTATAAAACAGTCAAATGGACCACACCCCTGCTCAATGCTAGAGTACATACTATTGAATGCCAGCATATGGCAGTTCATTATGTCTTCATTATCACAGGGGCGTTATGATAGTTTTATCAGATATATTAACCCACTCAAGAGTTGGTTTTGGGACTTGCACGTGCTTCCAATACTCATACTTATACAACACCAGCTATACCTATAAGTCAACATTCTCATTAAAGACTACACAAATGTATAAACTTTCCTAAATAGAGGAGTCCACACTTTAATTAAAAGCTGCCAATTGTACACGCCCACTATCAATATCTATGAATTCAATTAGTGTCACTGGGCTTGACCAACTCTCAACAGGTAAGGGGTCACGCCAACTAGCAACAGCGAGGCTACATGACACTGTAATGTCCTCTGACATGAAGAAGAGTATCTTCACTTACTGAAGTTTCATCGATGGTGGTCGCTACTCTGACCACACCCTCCACAGTGCCGGGACAGCAAGGCACGCCACGCAACACGTTAGGGTCATCTGAACTCTCCCCCAGGTCCTTGAGGAGATCTGCATCCTCCAGTAGTTGCGGGAACAACTGGTACACCCCCACTGCTCCGTCAGTGAGGAAACGCTCAGGCGGTGGCAACCCCTTACCAAATAAAACATAAGTAGTAAGATGAGAACGAAAGTTGAGGAAGACAAATTTGACCAAACCAAAAGGACTTACTATTCACACTCAGCAAAATTAATAAATCCCTGAACTTATGGGTGGCCAGGTTACCTTTTTGTATCCATCAAACTCCTTCTTCCTGAGTTCCACCAGCTCCATGAAGTTATTGGTGACACTACGTCCATCCACATAAGCATACAATTCACTGGTAGTGAGATAGAACACATCCTAGAGACACCAATAGGAGAGGGGAGTGGGGGGGGGGGGGGGGGGGGGGGGGGGGGGGGGGGGTATAGGGGGAGGGAGAAAGACAAAAAAAGTGTTACTTTGATAGTTATTCCCATTCACTGTGCCTTCTACCACTAACATATCATCCCCCCAATCCTCCTCTTGCCTTTCATAGTCTTATATGAAATTTGTATAACCACACCCACCCATCTACCCACGGGTGCACAGGTACCCAAGATTTATGAAACGACTGCTTACCAAGGCAATGTTTCATCTTTGACTTCTTTAACACTCAATTATACTTTCATTATTACCAACTCGATAGACCTAAAGCCATTAACCACGCCCACCTGTCGCTCGGTGAGCAGTCCTAGGTGCACCAAGTTGGTCCCCATGGCTCTGAACAACTCCCTGAACACTCCGTATATCTTGGTACGGGAAAACCTCAAGTTCTCGCGATGCTTCACACCTCTCCTGGCGTGAAACAGGATCCACTGGAAGAACCAGCGTTTGGGCATGCTCAGTGTGTCCGCGACCTGCTGCTCTGCCTTGTCCCTGATAGCTCTCTCTCTCTCCTCCATATCTCCTATGGAATACGACTTGGTCTTCACGTAACCTGAACACACGCACACATAAACACACAAAACATATCGGAAACAAATTACAGCCCCAGGCACGACCCAAAAATGTCATGGCAACAGCTACAAAATTGAACTTCCATGGAGAGGGGAAATATGTATGTATGAAGTAGATTTCCTACACATAGTGGCCCGTGCAATAGATGGTGCGATTGAATGGGACATGCGTTTACACACACCAATGGACACACATCTTATCTCCAAACAAAGACAACCCATACTATGGTAATGATAACCACCACACTTTACCACACTCTACAAGTCAAATACTAATCACTGAAATAGAATCTAAAGGTATATTTAGAATCACACAACCATGTGTTGCTAGTTACATCATACGGTATTGGGGGGGAAAAGGTCAGCAAGTAACCACACCTCCTAATTACCGGCAATGGTGTCTATGACGAAGGCAGGATCATCATGAAGGGTCTTCTCCTCCAGCTTGAGTTCATTGATGCAGCGAAAGCCATACTTGTGTAAGTAACGCTGGATGGACTCTACCACATTCTTCTGGGCCTACACACCATCACCACCAAATAGAGTTAATAAAAATTATTCATTCATCTGATCACAAATAGTAACACAAATAGTAACACAAATATTAGCCACCCCTTACCAGTCCTATATCTCACCTTAGTGAGAGGGTCACTTGGACACTCCAGGGAAGATTCAAATCTCACAACTTTCCTACGCCTCAACCCTTCGCTGGAACTGTGGCACAATCACAACAACAACAACAACAACAATCACAACAACAACAACAACAACAACAACAACAATACAGGCTAAATTTGGTACATTTACTGTGTACGTGTCAAAGTTAACGTGTTATGACATTTTTTGTCAGTGTGCATGTGTGTGTTGGTTGTGCCCTGGCTCAGGGCCTAAGGTCCCCGAGTTCAAGCTCAACTCAGGCAGTTTTCCATCTGGTTTTCCATCTGCCTCCCACCAGCCCCACTAGTCCACCCAGCTGTGATTGGGTACCTGGCATTTGCTGGGGTGAGGCATATTCAAGACTGTTTCTCATGAAACAGCAATGGTCCATGTGGGACCTCGGGTGCCCACACCACTTGCTGTGAGGAAACGCCTGTTCTCCTGCGAGTTCCTAGCCCGGCTCCAGGAGCTTTGCTTGCACGGCTCACAGTGCCAGCTTAGTGCACAGGCATCCTGGCTCTGCCAGGTGCATGTGACCATCTAGCCACAGCAAGAGAATTGAAAAAAATATTATTTTTTTTGCGTGTGTCTGCATGTAGACAGAAAAGCAAACCAGGAGGTTAACTAAACTTGTGAAACACATTCCTACTCAGGAAAGTGAACATAATACATGGTAACTTTAGTACTCAAAAAAAAAAAAGTCACTCAACGTCTCGACATTGTGATTGTTCTTAAAAATTAATTGCTGAAGTTCATTCATTCTAGTCTGAACGTCTATGATGATAAAGCAAGTTGCACCATTATATGTAAGAAGAAAGAAGAGTTATGATGATGAGGCATGTCGTTGCCACGGACTACTGGAGGAGAGGACATGCACAACAGATGTGTATTTAACTGACACAATAGGAACTAACACATCCGTACACACACGATGTTGTAATGTTTGTTTAAATGAACGTAAACCAAGGCTTCCACAATCTGCTCATGTAGTTAGCTGGACTTTATACTACATATATGTACCTGACATATCGTGTATAGTTGGGTATAGCATTAATCTTCTGCAGATGACAATTCACAAGTTATGTGTAAGGATAATGTATAGTTCACCGTGTATATGAAAATAATATCTAACCGCTAACAGGTCACACGCGCCTGGCTGAGTTACGTGGAGGATGCCTGTGCACTAAGCAGACACTGTGAGCCGTGCAAGCAAAGCTCCTGGAGCCGGGCTAGGAACTCACAGGAAAACAGGCCTTTCCACAGCTACCACACACACACACACCACACACACACTTACTTCGTCACCCTCATATCTTCACCACCCTGCGACTTCCCTACAGCGACTGCTAGCATGTCCAGCACTTCCTGTTTTCCTCCAATAAACCACACCCTCAACGCCTCCCGTTCCTCGTGGCTGTCAATGTACTCGGCTATTCTCATCAGACTCTTGGTTGGCTCCGTGCTCTCCACATCACCTAGGTAACCACAAGAGAGAGAGAGAGAGGGAGAGCAAGAGGATGTGAGTTAGGAGCGAAGAGCAATATTGTTGAGGGGAACAACACACATGTGCAGAGAGTGGAGGAGACAGATCATGGATGGTAGCAGCCCAAAAGACAAATGATTACACTCAATCCCCTTTTATCCAGACACCTCTATTACGGGCACGCCTCTTTACTGGGCACCAGTTAGACACTCCATTAATCAATCTCGCTAATTCTCGCTAATTTGACGACCATTACCAACCATGGCAGCACAAGTCTGTTATTTCTAGTTCCAGAGAGTTGAAGAGAAGCCTATTGAGGATTGCAAAGGAAATAGGACTGTACTTAAGCTAAAAAAGCTTGAAACTTTATTGAAAAAAGTTGTAGTTGGAGAAAACGATGTCTCTCCCTGAGTAACAGGCATTTCTGAGATACAGGCACCCTCAGGTCCCAAGGTGTCCGGATAAGAGGGGATTGAGTGTATTGTAGTTGCTACGGAAGTGTGAACCATTTACACAAGGCAAGATGGAATCCTGTCAATATACGTCGTACCTTTAAACAATAAGATTATTTGGGGGGACACAATCCTTCAAAAACATCCCCTCCCACTCTTTGAGAAAAGAGCACTTAAAAATTAGTGTGGGTGGCATTGTTAAACCTTTACCTCCCATGTGGCTTACCTTGTCCACATAGAAGGTCATTTTGAAGAGATTGAGCCTGCAAAAACAACAACACAACACATACACATACATTAACACAGGAGTGTTACGGCAAGTTACAATGACCACCCTTTACCTTGTTAGGGTCTGTGACAACCCACTTGGCAACAAGAGACTTGAGAATTCCAAAAAATAACATGGTGTAGACATCGTTATAGATGGGAACCTCCCATTTACCTAGCACTTCCTATAATGGGTAAAGGTCATCATTGAAGCATTGAATCAAAACATGGTGGAAAAACAACTTAGACCTTTATTTGCAAGAGCATGCAAAGGTAAAATTACTAACTCAAGCCATACCTCACCTTGTGAAGAAGTTCAGCATAATCAACTTGCTCCTGCAGTGACAGCTTGTTGAAGTTTGTTGCCATGGCATCTCCATAGTGACGGTTGAAATTGAGGAAGAAGCGATCCACATGGCTGTCAATAGTGTGAATTGTATGCATCATCCTCACCAACACCTACAGTGTACATGATGAAAACAGAAGACAATAAATCAAGGAGTGTGAAGAAAAATTTAATCTGGTATTGGCTACTTAGTGAAGTTTAATAATAATAATTTAATAATAATAGTAGTAGTAGTAGTAGTAATAATAATAATAATGATAATAATAATAATAATGATAATAATAATAATAATGATAATAATAATAGTAATAATAATAATGATAATAATGATAATAATAATAATAATAAATAACCTTCATTTTGGTGAAGATGCTATATTTAGGTGCCGTCTTGTTAATTTCACCAAGCTGAGCTTGCAGGTTAGGGGTCAGCTCCTGCATGTAGACATGTGTAGTAACATTCACACACACATATGGCATACATATACACAACGACAACAGCAACAACAACAATGTTTGCTACCCTTTACCCACTCAATTTGATCCCCTTGGCTTAATCCAGTTATACCATAAGTGGTTGACACTATCATTGTGTTCATATATGGAATCATAATGACCAGGAAAAATACTATACGCTTTACATACCCACTCATTACCCCACTGGAACATTTGACTCCCATATTGTGTTCATGCTACCCTTTACCTACTGACCTGTTTGACCCCCATCATAGTGTCCATGTAGCTGGAGGTGTCCCCCACAGGCATGCACGCCAGGCAACGATACCAGTTCATGAGGTTGTAGTAGACATTGCCTCTCACAAGTCCCAACATGTTATTCAGGAATGGCAGATGGTCCTCTACCACTGACCGGGGCACACCACAGGCCCTTAATGTGAGCGTGTACACCTACACACACACACACACACACACACACACACACACACACACACACGCATGTAAGTACACACACAAACACACACACATGTACAAAGATAGGGAAGAGAAAACTATGTTAACTGATGTAATTAAGAGTTGAATGAATACAGTACCAATTGAAATATCATTGAAGAAAAAAAAAAGATCATAGTAGATAATAATACATTGAAAAATTAATCCACCTTCAAAGTAAAAAAACAACAACAACAACAACAAAAAAAAAACTATCTCCAGAGCACACAAAGTTAATAGCTACTTACTGTACGTATATTACAATTCCCTAAGTTACTTGGTTCGTCAGTGCATGCAGCTGGAATATCTCAAAGACACTACATATGTCTAACCTCAGAGTAGGCCCTGGAGATGAAGGAGAAGGTGAGAGGACTGGTGACTCCGGAGTAGCTCTCCACGATGTTGGAGTTGTCCCACAGAGTGGACTTACTGCCTGAGGCAGACTTATCAAAGAAACAAGACGGAAGTAGAGTCACTATGGGGCGTGTCTGAAGGCAGTAGAGCTGACCTGAGTAGTAATGGTAATAGTAGTACATGCATGGACTCACTCCTCCCACAAAACGAGACAGCTTTTAGCTATAGTTCAAAGAACTTGGCTACATGTAAGATACAATATCAATATGTCTTATGTTTTAATTAACCAGTTGATCTGATCACCACACACACATTAGTAGATTCTCTTGTTCAAAGTAGTTGGTAAAGGGTGCTATATAAGCCTAGTATTCTATTGAAGTTCCAATGTTTGTTATATTGATTGGCGCCCTCGTGGTAACACAGATAGAGCATTACTCCCATAAAATTAAAGTTAGTTCAATGCAGAGAACTAGCACAAAAACTAGACATGCAACAAAAGCATTGAAACAGGACACACAACTTCTGACTCGAGAATAAGGATTCTAATAATATCATGAGAACACTATCAGTAACAATGGGCTGATGGGGACAAGGTCATGAGACAATACATAAGAGGGTTGGACAATTATAATGGACATGGTCTCAAAAGCTGTGATCTCAACCAGACAACTGTTATAGCAACTACTTCATCCCCTCAATCAGTCAAGGTCTACCATCCACATGTGGTCAATCCACTAATTCCTATCATAACATAGCCTAAACTACATATGCTGTATAGAACACTTTAAACCTACACATCATTTAACACTACACTTTTAATTATGACCACCCTTTACCGTGTTCCATTCCCCACTCCACATCTTGAGGTCTCCCCATCTCGTCTTCCAACACCAGCAGCATCTCGGCAATCCTTCCAGCCTGGTCGTCACTAAGGACACGCACTTTGCGCTTCTCGGGCTCAACTTCTTTCTTGACCACGCCCCCTTCCTCACACTGAACCAGCTGTTCTGGTTTATCGGCAGTGTCAAAGGTCACAGTGCGTTTTGACCGAGAAACCTGTTAAGTTGATATATCAAGAATGATCATAGTTAGTGGATAAAGTAAGTGAGAGGATGACTCTGTCCATTAATTGGTAATACTAAAGTACGAATTTCAATGATTTCCTCAGGTGCTGGTAATGTCTGTGTAGTTAGTGGCAGTGAGTACATTTTGTAGTAAATAAACTTGTAGTGAAATAATGGATCAATGGTGATGAAAATAAAATGAATAGAGATGATGAGCGGGAAAAAAAAAAAAGAAAGAAAAAAAAAAAAGAAAGAAAAAAAGAAAGAAAGAAGAAACAAAATTTCCTTTGGACTATAAGGCTTGTGTGTGTGTGTGTGTGTGTGTGTGTGTGTGTGTGTGTGTGTGTGTGTGTGTGTGTGTGTGGGCACAATGTACTTGCTACTCACAAGAGATACAAATATGTAGCATTTCCATAGCTACGCTGTTTTGAAAATCTAGAAATGCATGCCTGAAATAAAAGCAAACTCCATACCTCATAGCGATCTGCTTCCAGGAGTCCACTGACCAGCCCCTCCCCCAACCCGTACACAGCCTCTATGAGGGACGCGTCTGATGACAGGGGCTTGAGGGGATGACGAGAGAAGCCAACACCACTGCACTCTGAATTCACCATTATCTAACACAAAACAAGTGTACCATAGTAAGCCTTCTTCATTGAGAACGGTTGATATTAGTACAGAACCTGTTAGCTTACTCTGTTTAACTCTATCACAGTAACTAATTAGTGACACTGGATATAAATTGCTAATACAATTTATTCAGTAAACTAGTGGTGTGCTTGAGCACAAATGGCGAGCGAGTCTTAAACTACACTATTGTTAAACGATTGATTTTCACAACTAACATTCAAACTACTAAAATAAAGTTGAGTTGTTAAATTACGCATATGCGGTAAAGGGGATTCAATGCCATAGTAACCGCTCCCCTCAACTGTTTGAATTGAAAATGATGCAACAAAACCAAGTCACGTTATTTAAAATTTGCTTTGTGATATTCTTAATAGTAGTTGTAATGCACAATACTTTCACACAACTGAACATACCGACGCAAGACTTACCTTCGTGGTTCGTCTAGCGGACAATGAATTTTCAAAGTAAATACTGTTGCGTAGGGCTTATAACTGTGACAAATAGCGCATTAACTTACCACCGCCACTAACTTGAATAGAAATGGAGCTCCCATAAGTTTTTGAGTTTTAACTGCACCCGCAAAACAATTCAAAGCGGTAAACAATTCAATTTCTAAGGTGATACGGGTAATGATCTCTAAACCGGAGGATTCTGTTTAGTGAAGTTTGGGACGGGGTCAACGCGGAGTAAACACAAAAATACGCGAGGGTCAAAGTACAAAATGACATACGTACGTCCAAACATATATATAAATAAACTAGTGATGTGCTTGAGCACAAATGGCGAGCGAGCCTAAAACTACACTATTGTTAAACGATTAATTTTAACTTCAACAATCAAGCTACTAAGAAAAAGTCAAGTTTAAATTACGTGTATAAGGTAAAGGGGATTCAATGCCATAGTAACCACTCCCTGCAACAGTTAGAATTTGAAAAAAAAAAAAAAGAAAAAAAAAAAAAAAGCAACAAAAACAAGTAGCATTATTTACGTTTGGTACAAACACAAGTGAACCTACCTACACAAGGCTTAGCTTCGTAGTTACTCTAGTGGACAAAGAATTTTCAAGCAAATACAGTTTAGTAGGGCTTATAACTGTGACAGATTACGGGTAATGATCGCTAAACCTGAAGATTCTCCGCGCTCGTTAATTGAAAATACTGGAACTGTGAACGCTTTACCTAACTTACGTAATTAGAGGCGCGGGCGAAAACGGAAGTCTCACGTACCCCATAAACAGATAAATAAATAAATAAATAAATAAATAAATATAGCGAAATCTCGATTACGTTACCCCTGAGAGTGTCTCGCTCGCTTCGCTCGCTCGCCAACAAACATCCCCAATTTTCAAATTGTGTTACCCCTGTAAGTGTCTCGCTCGCTCCGCTCGCTCGCCAATAACTATTTATGCATTCAGTCCAGGAATTCTGTTATTTCAGGGTTGCACTACATTTCACCTATGTTTCATTTCAATCCTTCTACTGGGGGAATATGCAGAACCAGGAGTTAGCAAGAAAAAAATAAAATACATTAGAATTCATATTTACCAGACTACCATATCTGAAAATAATATGAAGTATAGAATTCTAGAGCTACGTGAATAAAAATAATACTAACAACAAAACAAGAGGAGTAGTAGTAGTAGTAGTAGTATAATAGTACAGAAGTAGTAGCACTAAGGGTGCGAACCCCGCAGCACTACTATACACTCGCCGCTATTAATTAACCCTTTCACTGGCAGGCTTATGACGACCAGTGTGGTCATTTGATAATTTCATTTTTTTTTTAATTCTTTTACTGTAAAAACAATCAGTAAGAGAAGAATTTTTAAAGCAAGTTAACACAAAACTACTTTCTAGTATCCAAAATAAAGTACTGTAGTCTAAAAAGAGAAGAGCTAAAAATACGGACTTACAGTGTACTAACAGTTCGATCTTAAACTCAATGACAGACGGACATGATGCTGCTACAGAGTTCAAACACAGTGCACAGCTTGTTCACCTTAGTTACTAAATTCAGAGCTTCAGAGCCTCGTAAAAAATTTTAAAAAAATTTGGGGGGCAGACTGACACTCAAAGGTAAGCGTTCCGGCAGCCATATTTAAAAAAAATATATTCTAAAAAGATAAAATACTGATGCTTTCATTTTAATTTTTTTATTACGGGAAGTGCTACATCAGAGCAACATAGAAACAAAAATTAGAATGTTATATTGGATAATCATAAAAAAATCGGAGAAGTAGTGACTGAACCATCAGTGCCATATGACGTTATTGCTGGTGAATGGGTTAAATTATTTCTCAGACCATCAGGTATCAATACAGCCCTAACAATGGCAACAGTAGATTTAAATGCTGTCTTCACAAAAGCTAAACATGCAAGGAACACTCACTGATAGTTCAAAACAAAACCCCAGTTCAAGCAACCAGTAAAGCAAAACTACCCCATACTGCATTTGTTAGTTAGATAGTGAACTAGATTATTCAACTAGCATGATGCTATTTAAATACACAGTAATGACTTGAAATACAGTTTAAAAACATAACTCCTGGTTTTTGCTTCCGCTGTTCCTGCAGAAGTTCCAAACTGGTACCATTAATTCTAATGACATTACTAATTAAATATTCCAATAAATTAAAACATAATGATAGAGGAAAAGCAACAGTGACAAAAATAAATAAATTAGAACTAAAAACAAACTTGTGAAAATTTGTTATAAGGAATAGTTAATTGATAAGTTCTAAAATGACTAGTTACATGTGATTAGAAGAGAGTTTTTTTTAATGGTAGTACTATAATAGTCCTGAATCCTAGATGAAGTTTAATAGTTCTTTTGTGAAGTTTTGTGGCAGCTATTATTCTGCCTATAATATCAGACTCATCACTGGACACTAAACCTTCTAAATAAAAGTTATTACTAAAAGATAAATTAGAAATCCTGAAGCCTACATTAAGGTAAACACGTGTTAGTTTCTGGCAGTCCTTCAGTCCAGTAATGACTTGAATTGCACCTTCCACACCTATGCCACTCCCTGCTAGGCTCAGATCTGTAAGTTCGGTAAGGTGGTGAAGTTCAGATGCTAAACGAATAGCACCATCAAAACCAATATTATTATAACTTAGATTCAGATTATCAAGTTTGGTAAGGTGGTGAAGTTGAGATGCTAAACGAGTAGCACCATCTAAGCCGATGTTGTTATTGCTTAGATCTAACATTTTAAGTGTAGTACAGTGATGAAGTGAAGAGACTAAATGAGCAGCACCATCTGAACCAATAGTATTACGACTTAGATCTAATGATTCAAGTTTGGTAAGGTGATGAAAAGTACTAGCTAAACAAACTGCACCATCTGACTCAATGCCGTTGTCACAAAGAGTTAAATATTCGATGTTATTTAGCTGACAAATATTAGATGCCAGAACTTTGCAGCAGTTGAGATCCATCCTCCAACCTGAGATATTCAATTTCTTAATTCGACTCAAACAATGTATTTGATTGAGGACTAGTACTAGTCCAGGACATGTCCTCTCACTGACGTCAGAATTAATTCGGAACAAACGTAATGTCAAATCTTCTAAATTAACAAGGTATCGCAATAAATCTGCCAAACATCCTCCTCCCTCTGTCTGTAAATTATCAAAATAAAGACAAGCGTATTCAAGTTGTGTACACGATGTTAATATCCTTGACAAATATTGGACTGTTGTAGAATCAATAGAGATTGCCGTGTAAACAGATCTGCTAACAGGTATAACATCCAGACTCTTTAATTCAGGAAACTTCAAATGTTGGATTTGCTGTAGCGTGGAATGATCTAGTACTATACCTCTGATTAAATGTGAAGAATTACTAATGACAAATTGTAACGCCTGTATATTTGATGGTACATCATCTGACAAATAGTCCATGGTTGGGTGCAGTCTTACTACCTCATCACAAACAACCTTTTGTTGGGACTCAAATACATATATAGTAGAAGTCTTGCTAGAACTCAGTACATTATGATAAATGTCCAATCCCTTTTCGGATTCAAAAGTTTCCAGTCCAAAATAGAAAGTCCACATACTATAAAGAGTAAGATGTGATTGTGACTGTATTTCAATTAACTCTCTTTTCTCCTCTCCCTCTGTGTTAACTATGTGATATGCTGCTAGAAATTCTTGCAGTGTCAGATGGAGGAACATGTAGGATGTGCTGACTCCGTAAAGTTGGGCTGTGCGATTACAAGTGACTAGACCTAGAGACCAGTCTCCATGAGGACTAGTATCTTCACAGATACTTACTTCACGTGCATTCATAACTTGTTTACCTTCTAAAGTCATGTTAAAGGCAAGAAGACACAACTTACTGAAGCTATCACAAACACTATCAGGTAGTTCCTTTAAAGAATAAAGTTGTACTTCTGTGTCTTTTCGTTTGAGATGGCGTAATATCATAGATCTGGCGAACTCTGTGTATATCTGAGTTTGTGTGTGAGGAAGATGTCCTCTCTTTGTCTGGTACACAAAACAGATGATGGCTGCATGGATTGGTAAGTAACACATGTCTAGTACATTAGGATGTGACTTTAGGTACTCCTTTAGCTTAGTTGGTCCAAATGAAGAATCTGAACGTGTGCCAAATGGAAACTTGTCGATGTATTCGTAGATTTGCTCTTTAGTGAACCCGAACACTTCTATGTGCTGTGTGACTACTTTCTGTCTCAGTCTAGCCAGGGCTCCTGGACGAGAGGACACAATGACCATAGCTAGAGGAAGATAAGACTTGTGGAGAAGTCTAAACACGACTGTCTTGTCTTTTCCTTGAGGATGGTACTCATCTAGTCCATCAAACACAAAGCACACTCCCTCTCCGTTCTTCTTCTCTATAGCGGAGATCACAGATTCAAGACTGGCCCCACTACTGGAATATAATGGTTGTAGTAGAGAGAAAAGAGTATCTCCTTGGTCGCTACATAAAGAACGAAGAGAAACTAGAAACACTAGTTTAGCATGAACCAATGCAGTCCCATCTGCCCAGTCCTCTATAAGTTTGTGGACTAGAGTAGTCTTCCCACTGCCTGGACGACCTTCTACTAATACCAGTGATCCACTTCTGTATGCTCTGAAAACTTCTTCATACTCTACTTTCTCTGTTTTATCTAATACTTTATTCATGCGTCTGTTACTATGTCTGTTATGTTGACAAGGTTTAATAAGGAATAAATTAATAAACATATCAGCTCCTACTGGAGGCCACGCCTCCTCTAGTGAGACTCTTGTGTTTACAGAGTATAAATCTAGAAGTGCTTTCTTTTCATCAGGATAAAGGACAGTCAAGGTGACTTTGCTACTCACTACTTCTCTCTCCTCACTGCTGACACGGCATGTGTACTCACCTCCTGTACCCTGGTGGGTGTGGTTAATGAGGAGTATGTCGCCATGGATACCAGTACATGAGAGATTGTCAGCTAATGGCTGGCCATTCTTGTTCCACTGGTAAGACACATTCTCTCTGTGACTAGCCTGGACTAGGAGGAGTGTGGACTTGCCATCTTCTACTTCTACTTCACGAGGACTCTGACAAATGATTGTGAGAGGTAATCTAGAGGTATCGCTTACCGTAATGTAGCTAACTTCTTCAGGTAATTTAGCTATTTTGAATTGCTCCAGTAGCTTTGTAGCTAACCTTCCATATCCCACTAGCTGACTATTCAGAGCTTGTGTGAGTGTATTGATAGTATGAGGTTTAGTACTGCCTCCAGACAGCCAGACTTCCAACACATCACTAAGATTAATGATATTGTCCTCTCCTTTAATGTTCTTTCTCTGGCAAGTACGCAAACCTAAAGCAATGGCTATGTTTTCCCACTTATGACTAACTTCTGACAGGACTTCTAATATCCACAACATGTCCTCTGGGCCTAAACTATCATCTGAACACTCTCTCGTGACTCCAGGCTGTGTATCTCCTGATATACTCCTTCTCACAAACTCACAAACCGAATGTTCTCCGCAGCTCTCTAGAAGGCTCAGCAACTTGTCCCCCACACTCCCATCTTGTTGGATTCTCTGTGTGACTAGTCTCAGTAGGTACCTGAGCTGGAGTTGGGGCTCCACCCTGTTGTGGTCCAGACTAGAGAACTGGTCTATCATAGAGTCTGAGATCAGAAAACTCTGGAACATCTTTTTAGACAGATCCACAGCTTTAGATTTAATCACAGATAAAAGGTAGTCTTCATGATCCTTGAGTACTTTAGCTAGTTCAGCATAGGCTACTGCAGTTGGGGTAGACATGTTTACACTCTGTGTACCACTTCCTGGTCAGGTGTGGGCTATAAAGAATTTATAAATATATTCATAGAATGGGACTGTACCTAAAAATGTCCTCTTTGATTGGAACAAGGTGACACAGTAGTACTTGTTTGAATAATTAGTATTAGTCAAAATAGAAGGGAAAAAAAAAAAAAAAGCATTTTTTAAGTGTCCTATGAAGAGTAATCATTCCATTGAGAGAAAGGTGCTGTCCAGTGCACCACATGCAAGAGTAGTCTGGCGTCGCCGACCCTTTTCCTTCTATTATTATTATGTGTGGGCGAAGGAAAAGGGTCTGGTGAAGCTAACGTATACTACTTGTGCAACCGCATACGCGTAACAGTATGACGTCAGTACGCAATAATTTGCACGCGAGTATTATAAAGCTAAGTTACGGGTGTGCTATCCAGCATTGCCATGGCTTCTTTTCCACCAACAGTTTGTGTTGCTTGTGGTGGTCCAGCTAAATCTGGTTGTAGACACTGGGTATCCCAAGTCTCAAAAACGCTGATTTCACTAACCGTTCCATCCGTATCATCAAGAAGAAGGCGTGCCACGCAGACTTTTCCCTAAAGGCACGTGACTATTTCAAGCAATCTGATTGGCACGCAGCTATAGCTGCGTGTGCGGTTGCACAAGTAGTATACGTTAGCTTCACCAGACCCTTTTCCTTCGCCCACACATAATAATAATAGAAGGGAAAGGGTCGGCGACGCCAGACTAATGCAAGAGATGGATTGGTAGTAGGGGAGTATTGACAGTGCACTAATATGGCCAGCCAAGAGAGAAGTTTGGCACAGGAATTTACTTTTGAAAGCTTGAATTACAAAGATTGGACCACATGAACATTTGACAGCAGCAGTATTATAGGTACACACATACACAAAATAATAATAATAATAATAACAGAACTATTACACACTGTACATTGTTGCATCAAGAAGGCTTTCAAGCAAACTCTAAACTAACAGAAGGCAAGAATCAATCGATAAAAGATGTCTTTATTGGCAATTCACTCACATAAACTTGCAGGTCATTAGAGTGGGAGAGTGGACTGCTGTTCATTTTATATAAAATACAGCTACTAATACTCATTCCTAAATTTATGGGCCTCCGCCTGGTGCATTGTAAACTTCACAACTATCACTACATTGTTGTCACTCCTTCCACCTTTTATAATTAACACTAACAACAGAAGATATGCTGAAGGTGAGATGGAGTAAGGAAGGGGAAACAGATGCTTGGGTCTATCTATACTAACAGGGTAGTAGGACACGCTGCCACCAGAGTTCAAGTCTGGGTGTTATACAACAAATAATAAAACACACACAAAATAGCACATGATCCACCCACAACTATATGGAGAGATAAGAATTCCATAATGAAAAAAAAGAAAAGAAATGTTATAGCAATAATATACTCAGTGAGGGTCAGCTGAGTGGGGGGGCTGTGGGCAGGACTACATCAGTCATGACTGCCGTGCTTGGACTAGTCATACTGGATAGATATGTACTGGACTCTTACAACACTTGCCGTCCGTTTAGTTACTAGAGATCACCTCCAGAATAACGCTCGCATCGTTAAGTAGTGTAGTTGGTTATGGTTAACTATATCTCAAGACTATTGACAAAGACATTGATGATGTCATTGTTAGTACGAGTTCTGTTGTATTATAATATTATAGTTGCTAGGAGCTAGTATTGCTACAAATACAGCCAAACATTGTTTGATTGTTTTTTTTTATATTCTGTATTATTAAAAAAAAAAATCCTAATAAAGTGAGAGAATTTATCTTATCTAATGAATAAAAGAATGATGAGAAAGAAATTTGTGAAGAATAGAATATATGTACTGGTATACATACAATTGAGTGAAAGGATATAGTAAAAATATAAATTATTTATTTTATACCAGAGAATACCACAAGTCTGTTGGCTTAGTATTTATGCAAATGTCACATGCACAAGCTTGAATACAGCCAATCGGATGAGTGATATTCTGTAGTTTGAAGTAACACTGCAGGAAATCGTTTATTCTTGTCTGCGCTGCCTCACTCGAACGCTACAGCCTCAAATAGTTAGCTCAATAGTTAGTAAGTGAAGTTAGAGCTCCTTGCGGTGGTATTTCTATGGCTACAGCACAAACATCGAGGTAGATTTCTATGTCCGAATTAGGGCCCACTTCAAAATGGCGACCAGGAGGTAATTGTTGAGGTAGTAGACCTGGATTAACAGCAACCGCAAAGAGAAAAGGTAATTCGGACTTACAGTGTACTAACAGTTCAATCTTAAACTCAATGACAGACGGACATGACGTTGCTACGGAGTTCAAACACAGTGCACAGCTTGTTCACCTTAGTTAATAAATTCTGGGCTCGTACAATAAAAAAATTGGGCAGACTGACGCTCAAAGGTAAGCGTTCAGGCAGCCATATTTAAAAAAAATATTCTAAAAAAATAAAATACTGATGCTTTCATTTTAATTATTTTATTATGGGAAGTACTACATCAGAGCAACATAGAAACAAAAATTAGAATTTTATATTGGATAATCAATTTAAAAAAAATCAGAGAAGTGCTGACTGAACCATCAGAGCCATATGGCATTATTGCTGGTGAATGGGTTAAATTATTTCTCAGACCATCAGGTATCAATATAGCCCTAACAATGGCAACAGTAGATTTAAATGCTGTCTTCACAAAAGCTAAACATGCAAGGGACACTCACTGATAGTTCAAAACAAAACCCCAGTTCAAGCAACCAGTAAAGCAAAACTACCCCATACTGCATTTGTAAGTTAGATAGTGAACTAGATTATTCAACTAGTATGATGTTATTGAAATACACAGTAATGACTTGAAATACAGTTTAAAAAATAACTCCTGGTTTTTGCTTCCGCTGTCCCTGCAGAAGTTCCAAACTGGTACCATTAATTCTAATCATAATGATAAAGGAAAAGCAACAGTGACAAAAATAAATAAATTAGAACTAAAAACAACTTGTGAAAATTTGTTATAAGGAATAGTTAATTGATAAGTTATAAAATGACTAGTTACATGTGATTAGAAGAGAGTTTTTTAATGGTAGTACTATAATAGTCCTGAATCCTAGATGAAGTTTAATAGTTCTTTTGTGAAGTTTTGTGGCAGCTATTATTCTGCCTATAATATCAGAATCATCACTGGACACTAAACCTTCTAAATAAAAGTTATTACTAAAAGATAAATTAGAAATCCTCAAGCCTACATTAAGGTAAACACATGTTAGTTTCTGGCAGTCCTTCAGTCCAGTAATGACTTGAATTGCACCTTCGACACCTATGCTATTCTCTGCTAGGTTCAGATTTCCAAGTTCGGTAAGGTGGTGAAGTTGAGATGCTAAACGAGTAGCACCATCTAAGCCGATGTTGTTATTGCTTAGATCTAACATTTTAAGTGTAGTAAAGTGATGAAGTGAAGAGACTAAACGAGCAGCACAATCTGAACCAAACCGACTTAGATCTAATGATTCAAGTTTGGTAAGGTGATGAAAAGTACTAGCTAAACAAACTGCACCATCTGACTCAATGCCGTTGTTACAAACAATTAAATCTTCGATGTTAGTTAGCTGACAAACATTAGATGCCAGAGCTTTGCAGCAGTTGAGATCCATCCTCCAATCTGAGATATTCAATTTCTTAATTCGACTCAAACAATGTATTTGATTGAGGACTAGTACTAGTCCAGGACATGTCCTCTCACTGACGTCAGAATTAATTCGGAACAAACGTAATGTCAAATCTTCTAAATTAACGAGGTATCGCAATGAATCTGCCAAATATCCTCCTCCCTCTGTCTGTAAATCATCAAAATAAAGACAAGCGTATTCAAGTTGTGTACACGATGTTAATATCCTTGACAAATATTGGACTGTTGTAGAATCAACATCATTTGAGACTGCCGTGTAAACAGATCTGCTAACAGGTATAACAACCAGACGCTTTAATTCAGGAAACTTCAAATGTTGGATTTGCTTGAGAGTGAAATAATCTAGTGTTATATCACTGATTAAATGCGAAGAATTACTAATGACGAATTGTAACGCCTGTATATTTGATGGTACATCATTGGAGCTATAGCCCATGTCTGGGTGCAGTCTTACTACCTCATCACAAACAACCTTTTGTTGGGACTCAAATGCATATATAGTAGAAGTCTCTCTAGAACTCAAAACATTCCGATACATTTCCAATTCCTTTTCAGATTCAAAAATTTCCAATCCAAAATAGAAAGTCCACATACTATGAAGAGCAAAATGTGACTTCATTATTTCTCTTTTCTCCTCTCCCTCTGTGTTAACTACGTGATATGCTGCTAGAAATTCTTGCAGTGTCAGATGGAGGAACATGTAGGATGTGCTGATTCCGTAAAGTTGGGCTGTGCGATTACAAGTGACTAGACCTAGAGACCAGTCTCCATGAGGACTAGTATCTTCACAGATACTTACTTCACGTGCATTCATAACTTGTTTACCTTCTAAAGTCATGTTAAAGGCAAGAAGACACAACTTACTGAAGCTATCACAAACACTATCAGGTAGTTCCTTTAAAGAATAAAGTTGTACTTCTGTGTCTTTTCGTTTGAGATGGCGTAATATCATAGATCTGGCAAACTCTGTGTATATCTGAGTTTGTGTGTGAGGAAGATGTCCTCTCTTAGTCTGGTACACAAAACAGATGATGGCTGCATGGATTGGTAAGTAACACATGTCGAGTACATTAGGATGTGACTTTAGGTACTCCTTTAGCTTAGCTGGTCCAAATGAAGAATCTGAACATGTGCCAAATGGAAACTTGTCGATGTATTCGTAGATTTGCTCTTCAGTGAACCCGAACACTTCTATGTGCTGTGTGACTACTTCCTGTCTCAGTCTAGCCAGGGCTCCTGGACGAGAGGACACAATGACCATAGCTAGAGGAAGATAAGACTTGTGGAGAAGTCTAAACACGACTGTCTTGTCTTTTACTTGAGGATGGTACTCATCTAGTCCATCAAACACAAAGCACACTCCCTGTCCGTTCTTCTTCTCTATAGCTGAGACCACATTTTCAAGACTGGCCCCACTATTGGAATATAATGGTTGTAGTAGAGAGAAAAGAGTATCTCCTTGGTCACTACATAAAGAACGAAGAGAAACTAGAAACACTAGTTTAGCATGAACTAATGCAGTCCCATCTGCCCAGTCCTTGATATGTTTGTGGACTAGAGTAGTCTTCCCACTGCCTGGACGACCTTCTACTAATACCAGTGATCCACTTCTGTAAGCTCTGAATTCTTCATACTCTACTTTCTCTGTTTTGTCTGGTAGTTTATCAGTGTGTCTGGTACTACAAAAAGAGTCTTCACTTTGTTGACTACGTTTAACAAGGACTAAATTAATAAACATATCAGCTCCTACTGGAGGCCACGTCTCCTCTAGTGAGACTTGTGTGTTTACAGAGTATAAATCTAGAAGTGCTTTCTTTTCATCAGGATAAAGGACAGTCAAGGTGACTTTGTTACTCACTACTTCTCTCTCCTCACTGCTGACACAGCATGTGTACTCACCTCCTGTACCCTGGTGGGCGTGGTTAATGAGGAGTATGTTGTCATGGATACCAGTACACGTGTGATTGTCAGCTAATGGCTGGTTATTCTTGTTCCACTGGTAAGACACATTCTCTCTGTGACTAACCTGGACTAGGAGGAGTGTGGACTTGCCATCTTCGACTTCTACTTTACGAGGACTCTGACGAATGATTGTGAAAGGTAAGCTAGAGGTATCGGTTACTGTATTGTAGCTAACTTCTACAGGTGACTTAGCTACTTTGAATTGCTTCTGTAGCTCCATAGCTAGTCTGCCTTGTCCCACTAGCTGACTATTCAGAGCTTGTGTGAGTGTATTGATAGTAGGAGGTTTAGTACTGCCTCCAGACAGCCAGACTTCCAACACATTACTAAGGTTAATGATATTGTCCTCTCCTTTAATGTTCTTTCTCTGGCAAGTACGCAAACCTAAAGCGATAGCTATGTTTTCCCACTTATAACTAGCTTCTGACAGGACTTCTAATATCGACAACATGTCCTCTGGGCCTAAACTGTCATCTGAGCACTCTCTTGTGACTCCAGGCTGTGTATCTCCTGATCTACTCCTTCTTACAAACTCACAAAAAAAATGTTCTCCGCAGCTCTCTAGAAGGCTCAGCAACTTGTCCCCCACACTCTCATCTTGTTGGATTCTCTGTGTGACTAGTCTCAGTAGGTACCTGAGCTGGAGTTGGGGCTCCACCCTGTTGTGGTCCAGACTAGAGAACTGGTCCATCATAGAGTCTGAGATCAGAAAACTCTGGAACATCTTCTCAGACAGATCCACAGCTTTAGATTTAGTCACAGACAAAAGGTAGTCTTCATGATCCCTGAGTACTTTAGCTAGTTCAGCACGGGCTACTGCAGTTGGGGTAGACATGTTTACACTCTGTGCACCACTTCCTGGACTTCCCTAATGTGGTCAGGTGTGGGCTATAAAGAATTTATAAATATATTCATAGAATGGGACTGTACCTAAAAATGTCCTCTTTGATTGGAACAAGGTGACACAGTAGTACTTGTCCAAAATAACAATGCAGCCATTAGTATTATGTTTTAATATATTTTGTAAGGGAAAAAAAGGAGACATAAAACATGTTTTAAGTGTCCTATGAAGGGAAGTAATTCCATTGAGAGAAAGGTGCTGTCCAGTGCACCACATGCAAGAGGTGGATTAGTAGTAGGGGAGTATTGACAGTGCACTAATATGGCCAGCCTGGAGAGAAGTTTGGCACAGGAATTCACTTTTGAAAGCTTGAATTCCAAAGATAGAACCGCATGAACATTTGACAGCAGCAGTATTATAGGTTATACACACATACACAAAATAATAATAATAATAATAACAGAACTGTTACACACTGTACTTTGTTTTATCAGGAAGGCGTTCAAGCAAACTCTAAACTAACAGAAAGCGAGAATCAATTGATACAAGATGTCTTTATTGGCAATTCACTCACATAAACTTGTAGGTAATTAGAGAGGGAGAGTCGACGGCTGTTCATTTATATAAAATACAGCTACTAATACTCATTCCTAAATTTATGGGCCTCCGCCTGGTGCATTATAAGCTTCACAATTATCACTACATTGCTTGTCACTCCTCCCACCTTTTATAATTAACACTAACAACAGAAGATATGCTGAAGGTGAGATGGGGTAGGGAAGGGGAAACAGATGCTTGGGTCTATCTATACTAACAGTATACTAACAGGGTAGTAGGACACGCTGCCACCAGAGTTCAAGTCTGGGTGTTCTACAACAAATAATAAAACACGCACAAAATAGCACATGATCCACCCACACACTATTCAAGTGTAATAAGACTACACATAAAAGATCAACCTAATTGATCAAATTTGTCCCAGAAGTTTTTCTCATGGGTCTTACAGATCATTAATTACCTCTGAGGAACAATCTGGAAGAACTTGAAGTGTCAGCTTAATCTCTAATAAAACAACTGTACAAATCATCAGTGCTATTATATGCTAGCTGCATGCACACTGAGGATTAATTAGTAGGCTATATTTAGAATACTATTTTCAGACTGAGTGTTTAACACATGTGCTCCTATTTTAGCTACAAGTCCAAACATTCCATGAAATTTGGTAGTTCCATCCACATCCTATACAGCCAATTGGATGAGTGATATACTCTAGTATAAAAATGAATAATAAACTTATTGTGTTCTGCACATATCCAAACAATAAAAAAGAAAAAGAAAAAAAAGTGAACCTAAGGAGATGACAAACTAGACTAACGTAATGACCCAATGTAATAACCAAGAACACGGATAGGAAAATAATGCCCCACACAAGTTCCTTTAACCCTTCCATCGCTGTAACTGCTGTATGGCAGTTTGAAGTAACACCGCAGGATATAGTTTATTCTTGTCTGCATTGCCTCACTCGAACGCTACAGCCTCAAAAGTTAGCTCAATAGTTAGTAAGTGAAGTTAGAGCTCCTTGCGGTAGTATTTCTATGGCTACAGCACAAACATCGAGGTAGATTTCTGTCTGTGTTAGGGCCCACTTCAAAATGGCGACCAGGATGTCAATTGTTGAGGTAGTAGACCTGGATTAACAGCAACCGCAAAGAGAAACGGTAAAAATTCGGACTTACAGTGTATTAACAGTTTGATCTTAAACTCAATGACAGACGGACATGACGTTGCTACAGAGTTCAAACACAGTGCACAGCTTGTTCACCTTAGTTACTAAATTCTGAGCTTCAGAGCCTCGCACAATAAAATATTTTTGGAGCAGATTGACACTCAAAGGTAAGCGTTCAGGCAGCCATATTTTAAAAATATTCTAAAAAAATTAAATGCTAATGCTTTCATTTCAATATTTTTATTACAGGAAGTGCTACATCAGAGCAGCGTAAAGACAAAAAATTAGAATTTTATATTGGATAATCTTTTTTTTTTTTTAAATCGGAGAAGTACTGACTGAACCATCAGAGCCATATGGCGTTATTGCTGGTGAATGGGTTAAATTATTTCTCAGACCATCAGGTATCAATACATTTGTAGGTAGTCTTCATGATCCCTGAGTACTTTAGCTAGTTCAGCACGGGCTACTGCAGTTGGGAGACATGTTTACACTCTGTGCACCACTTCCTGGACTTCCCTAATATGGTCAGGTGTGGGCTATAAAGAATTTATAAATATATTCATAGAATGGGACTGTACCTTAAAATTGAACAAGGTGACACAGTAGTACTTGATAGAATATTCCAGCCATTAGTATTATTTTAGTAGTCATCTTTTATAAGGAAAAAAAGAAGGGGAAAAAAAAAAAAAAAAGAAGGAAAAACAAAGCGTCCTATGAGAAGAGTAATCATTCCATTGAGAGAAAGGTGCTGTCCAGTGCACCACATGCAAGAGATGGATTGGTAGTAGGGGACCATTGACAGTGCACTAATATGGCCAGCCAAGAGAGAAGTTTGGCACAGGAATTTACTTTTGAAAGCTTGAATTACAAAGATTGGACCACATGAACATTTGACAACAGCAGTATTATAGGTACACACATACATAAAATAATAATAATAATAATAATAACAGAACTATTACACACTGTACATTGTTGCATCAGGAAGGCTTTCAAGCAAACTCTAACAGAAAGCAAGAATCAATCCATTTGGCAATTCACTCACATAAACTTGCAGGTCATTAGAGTGGGAGAGTCGACGGCTGTTCATTTTATATAAAATACAGCTACTAATACTCATTCCTAAATTTATGGGCCTCCGCCTGGTGCATTGTAAGCTTCACAACTATCACTACATTGCTCATCACTCCTCCCACCTTTTATAATTAACACTAACAACAGAAGACATGCTGAAGGTGAGATGGGGTAAGGAAGGGGAAACAGATGCTTGGGTCTATCTACACTAACAGGGCAGTAGGACACGCTGCCAACAGATGCTTGGGTCTATCTATACTAACAGGGCAGTAGGACACGCTGCCAACAGATGCTTGGGTCTATCTACACTAACAGGGCAGTAGGACACGCTGCCAACAGATGCTTGGGTCTATCTATACTAACAGGGCAGTAGGACACGCTGCCAACAGATGCTTGGGTCTATCTACACTAGGGCAGTAGGACACGCTGCCAACAGATGCTTGGGTCTATCTATACTAACAGGGCAGTAGGACACGCTGCCAACAGATGCTTGGGTCTATCTACACTAGGGCAGTAGGACACGCTGCCACCAGACTTCAAGTCTGGGTGTTCTACAACAAATAATACAACACACACAAAATAGCACATGATCCACCCACAACTATATGGAGAGATAAGAATTCCATAATGAAAAAAAGAAAAGAAATGTTATAGCAATAACATACTCGGTAAGTGAGTGTTGTAGGTCAGCTGAGTGGGAGGCTGTGGGCAGGACTACATCAGTCATGACTGCCATGCTTGGACTAGTCACTGGATAGATATGTACTGGACTCTTACAACACTTGCCGTCCGTTTAGTTACTAGAGATCACCTCCAGAATAACGCTCGCATCGTTAAGTAGTGTAGTTGGTTATGGTTTACTATATCTCAAGACTATTGACAGAGATATTGATGATGTCATTGTTAGTACAAGTTCTGTTGTATTATAATATTATAGTTGCTAGGAGCTAGTATTGCTACAAATACAGCCAAACATTGTTTGATTGTTTTTTTTAATTCTGTATTATTTAAAAAAAAATCCTGTGAAAGTGAGAGAATTTATCTAATGAATAAAAGAATGATGAGAAAGAAATTTGTGAAAAATAGAATATATGTAGTACTGGTATACATACAATTGAGTGAAAGGATATAGTAAAAATATAAATTGTTTATTTTATACCAGAGAATACCACAAGTCTGTTGGCTTAGTATTTATGCAAATGTCACATGCATAAGCTTGAATACAGCCAATGGATGAGTAATATTTTGTAGTATAAAAATGAATAATCTTATTGTGTTCCGCACGTATCAAAACAATAAAAAAAAAAAGTGAACCTAAGGAGATGACAAACTAGACTAACATAATGACCCAATGTAATAACCAAGAACACGGATAGGAAAATAATGCCCCACACAAGTTCCTTTAACCCTTCCATCGCTGTAACTGCTGTATGGCAGTTTGAAGTAACACCGCAGGATATCGTTTATTCTTGTCTGCGATGCCTCACTCGAACGCTACAGCCTCAAAAAGTTAGCTCAATAGTTAGTAAGTGAAGTTAGAGCTCCTTGCGGTGCTATTTCTATGGCTACAAACATCAAGGTAGATTTCTATGTCTGCATTCAAATCTCATCTCCTAATGAGTGACACTGGATATAAATTGCTACCAGGAGGTCAATGTGGCAAAATGGCGACCAGGAGGTCAATTGTTGAGGTAGTAGACTTGGATTAACAGCAACCGCAAAGAGAAATGGTAAAAATACGGACTTATACAGTGTACTAACAGTTCGATCTTAAACTCAATGACAGACGGGACATGATGTTGCTACGGAGTTCAAACATAGTGCACAGCTTGTACACCTTAGTTACTAAATTCTTCAGGAGCTTCAGAGCCTCGCACAATAAAAAAAATTGGGGGGGGGGGGGGGGGGGGGCAGATTGACACTCAAAGGTAAGCGTTCCGACAGCCATATTTAAAAACAATATTCTAAAAAAATAAAATACTGATGCTTTCATTTTAATTTGTTTATTGTGGGAAGTGCTACATCAGAGCTACATAGAAACAAATTTTAGAATGTTACATTGGATAATCAATTTAAACAAAATCGGAGAAGTGCTGACAAATGAGTAGTGATTAGTTTTCAAGTCCTGCTTGATTTGTCTGTGACTGAGTCCCAGACATAGCTCTACAATGGCAACAGTAGATTTAAATGCTGTCTTCACAAAAGCTAACATGCAAGGGACACTCACTGATAGTTCAAAACAAAACCCCAGTTCAAGCAACCAGTAAAGCAAAACTACCCCATACTGCATTTGTTAGTTAGATAGTGAACTAGATTATTCAACTAGTATGATGTTATTAAAATACATAGTAATGACTTGAAATACAGTTTAAAACACAACTCCTGGTTTTTGCTTCTGCTGTTCTTGCAAAGTTAATAAAAAAAACAACAACAACAAATAATAAAAATCTTTTTTCAGCATCACAAAAGAAAATATTAAATCAAGCGGTAGTTTTTACCAAATTCACACTTTCAATTCTTAACTATTACTTTACAGCAAGAAATTATTAGCTCACACGATTACCACATGATGATTGGGGACGTTACCTAGTCTCGCGTAGCCAGACCCTTTACCCGCTACACAGGGAGGAAAGGGTCTGGAACACTGCCATTGACTCAGCAGTTCTAGTTCCACCCGGAAGTTAGTGGAGGTAATTAAGCTGTAACTGTAACCACTCTTATGCGAGCTGCCATTTCGCGCATGGACAGTGATGAGTATCTCTGACGAGACTGCGTTAGATGCTGTGCACAAATCTTAGGCCGTCTGGGTTACTCGTGTCTAATGAAAGAATGTATACATTTTGACTGCAAAGACAGTATTGATCCATTTTGCTGCAGTCACTTAATGTTATTCATAGTGCTAGAGCTTAATTATCTCCACCAACTTTCAGGTGGAACTAGAACCGCTGAGTCAATGGCAGTGTTCCAGACCCTTTCCTCCCCCCGCGTAGCGGATAAAGGGTGGTAAAGGGTCTGGCTACGTGAGACTAGGTGTTACCCACAACAGATAATATATACTTATGTTTCTTAAAAGAAAAATTAGCCCAAAATAAAAAACTAGCACAATTAAATCATCATTCTGAGTATGTTCATACCTAATTAATTGTCAGTCCCCCAAAATCAGAGTGTGACAGACAGACAGACAGACAGACAAAATGACTATTACAACCCTCTCACACATGTGCATAATAACAAAACCATAGACTGGGGCTTATATTGGCCACACTCATGTTCAGCCATATTGGAGCATGAGGAAAGGTTTTAGTAAGAAAACGGGTTTAGCTGAGAGATAATGACTCAGTTGAGGGACTATGTCAAGTGGAAAAGACGTGAGGCGAAATTTAGCCTTTACCGTTGGAGCAGACAGAAATAGCTAGGGATTGGGAGGATGCCGCTGCAGTTTCAGGCTTTGATGATAGTTCAGTGATAATTAAATAGTTAAGACATTGTTTCACTACAAAAAATATGCAAATTTATTTTTTCCAAACTGGTACCATTAATTCTCATGACTTTACTAATGAAATATTCCAATAAATTAAAACATAATTATAGAGGAAAAGCAACAGTGACAAAAATAAATAAATAAATTAGAACTAAAAATAACTTGTGAAATTTTGTTATAGGGAATAGTTAATTGACAAGTTATAAAATGACTAGTTACATGTGATTAGAAGAGAGTTTTTTTAATGGTACTATAATAGTCCTGAATCCTAAATGAAGTTCAATATTTCTTTTATGAAGTTTTGTGGCAGCTATTATTCTGTCTATAGTATCAGAATCATCACTGGACACTAAACCTTGTAATTGAAAGTTATTACTAAAAGTTAAATCAGGTATCCTGAAGCCTACATTAAGGTAAACACGTGTTAGTTTCTGGCAGTCCTTCAGTCCAGTAATGACTTGAATCACACCTTCCACACCTAAGCCATTCTGTGCTATGCTCAGATCTGTAAGTTTGGTAAGGTGGTGAAGTTGAGATGCTAAACTAATAGCACCATCAAAACCAATATTATTATAACCTAGATTCAGATATCTAAGTTCAGTAAGGTGGTGAAGTTGAGATGCTAAACTAATCGCACCATCAAAGCCGATGTTGTTATTGCTTAGATCCAACATTTTAAGTGTGGTAAAGTGATGAAGTTCAGATGCTAAACTAACAGCACCTTCTGAACCAATATTATTACAATTTAGATTTAATGATTCAAGTTTGGTAAGGTGATGAAAAGTACTAACTAAACAAACTGCACCATCTGATTCAATGCAGTTGTTATTAAGATACAACTCTTCAATGTTAGTCAGCTGACAAACATTAGATGCCAGAGCTTTGCAGCAGTTGAGATCCATCCTCCAACTTGAGATATTCAATGTCTTAATTCGACTCAAACAATGTATTTGATTGAGGACTAGTACTAGTCCAGGACATGTCCTCTCACTGATGTCAGAAGTAAATTGGAAAAAAAGTAATGCCAAATATTCTAAATTAACAAGGTATCGTAATGAATCTGCCAAACATCCTACTCCCTCTGCCTGTAACTTATCTAAATAAAGACTAACTTCTCTAAGTTGTGTACAAGATGTTAATATCCTCGGCAAACATTGGACTGTTGTAGAATCAACAGCGACCTTCTTGTAAACAAATCTGTTAACAGGTTTAACAGACAGAGTCTTTAATTCAGGAAATTTCAAATGTTGGATCTGCTTGAGCGCGGAATAATCTAGTGTTATACCTCTGATTAAATGCGAAGAATTACTAATGACGAATTGTAATGCCTGTATATTTGATGGTAAATCAACGGACCAATAGTACATGTCTGGGCCATGTCTTACTACCTCATCACAAACAACCTTTTGTTGGGACTCAAATGCATATACAGTAGAAGTCTCTCTAGAACTCAAAACATTACAATAAATTTCCAATTCCTTTTCAGATTGAAAAGTTTCCAGTCCAAAATAGAAAGTCCACATACTATGAAGAATAAAATGTGATTGTGACTTCATTATTTCAATTAACTCTCTTTTCTCTTCTCCCTCTGTGTTGACTACGTGATATGCTGCTAGAAATTCTTGCAGTGTCAGATGGAGGAACATGTAGGATGTGCTGATTCCGTAAAGTTGGGCTGTGCGATTACAAGTGACTAGACCTAGAGACCAGTCTCCATGAGGACTAGTATCTTCACAGATACTTACTTCACGTGCATTCATAACTTGTTTACCTTCTAAAGTCATGTTAAAGGCAAGAAGACACAACTTACTGAAGCTATCAGAAACACTATCAGGTAGTTCCTTTAAAGAATAAAGTTGTACTTCTGTGTCTTTTCGTTTGAGATGGCGTAATATCATAGATCTGGTGAACTCTGTGTATATCTGAGTTTGTGTGTGAGGAAGATGTCCTCTCTTTGTCTGGTACACAAAACAGATGATGGCTGCATGGATTGGTAAGTAACACATGTCTAGTACATTAGGGTGTGACTTTAGGTACTCCTTTAGCTTAGCTGGTCCAAATGAAGAATCTGAATGTGTGCCAAATGGAAACTTGTCGATGTATTCGTAGATTTGCTCTTTAGTGAACCCGAACACTTCAATGTGCTGTGTGACTACTTCCTGTCTCAGTCTAGCCAGCGCTCCTGGACGAGAGGACACAATGACCATAGCTAGAGGAAGATAAGACTTGTGGAGAAGTCTAAACACGACTGTCTTGTCTTTTACTTGAGGATGGTACTCATCTAGTCCATCAAACACAAAGCACACTCCCTGTCCGCTCTCCTTCTCTATAGCTGAGATCACAGATTCAAGACTGGCCCCACTATTGGAATATAATGGTTGTAGTAGAGAGAACAGAGTATCTCCTTGGTCACTACATAAAGAACGAAGAGGAACTAGAAACACTAGTTTAGCATGAACTAATGTGGTCCCATCTGCCCAGTCCTTGATAAGTTTGTGGACTAGAGTAGTCTTCCCACTGCCTGGACGACCTTCTACTAATACCAGTGATGCACTTCTGTAAGCTCTGAAAACTTCTTCATACTCTACTTTCTCTGTTTTGTCTGATACTCTCTCAGTGCGTCTGATACTACTACAGAAAGAGTGATCATCTTCACTTTGCTGACTAGGTTTAACAAGGACTAAATTAATAAACATATCAGCTCCTACTGGAGGCCACGCTTCCTCTAGTGAGACTAGTGTGTTTACAGAGTATAAATCTAGAAGTGCTTTCTTTTCATCAAGATAAAGGACAGTCAAGGTGACTTTGTTACTCACAACTTCTCTGTCCTTACTGCTGACACAGCATGTGTACTCACCTCCTGTACCCTGGTGGGCGTGGTTAATGAGGAGTATGTCGCCACGGACACCAGTACGTGAGTGATTGTCACCTAATGGCTGGCCATTCTTGTTCCACTGGTAAGACAGATTCTCTCTGTGACTAGCCTGGACTAGGAGGAGTGTGGACTTGCCATCTTCTACTTCTACTTCACGAAGACTCTGATGAACGATTGTGAGAGGTAAGCTAGAGGTATCGGTTACTGTATTGTAGCTAACTTCTTCAGGTGACTTAGCTACTTTGAATTGCTTCTGTAGCTCCATAGCTAGCCTGCCTTGTCCCACTAGCTGACTATTCAGAGCTTGTGTGAGTGTATTGATAGTAGTAGGTTTAGTACTGCCTCCAGACAGCCAGACTTCCAACACATTACTAAGATTAATGATATTGTCCTCTCCTTTAATGTTCTTTCTCTGGCAAGTACGCAAACCTAAAGCAATAGCTATGTTTTCCCACTTATGATTAGCTTCTGACAGGACTTCTAATATCCACAACATGTCCTCTGGATCTAAGCTGTCATTCTCTCTCGTGACTCCAGGCTGTGTATCTCCTGATATACTCTTTCTCACAAACTCACAAAACGAATGTTCTCCGCAGCTCTCTAGAAGGCTCAGCAACTTGTCCACCACACTCCCATCTTGTTGGATTCTCTGTGTGACTAGTCTCAGTAGGTACCTGAGCTGGAGCTGGGGCTCCACCCTGTTGTGGTCCAGACTAGAGAACTGGTCCATCATAGAGTCTGAGATCAGAAAACTCTGGAACATCTTCTCAGACAGATCCACAGCTTTAGATTTAGTCACAGACAAAAGGTAGTCTTCATGGTCCCTGAGTACTTTAGCTAGTTCAGCACGGGCTACTGCAGTTGGGGTAGACATGTTCAAGCGGACTCTAACACTTAGTGCCACGCCCCCAGAAATAACATACGGTAGCCTATTTTATATGAAAATTATGAATAATACTGCACATACAATATTCATGGAATGTGATGATGTAACAAACCTATTGACATGTAGAAATTCATTGAAGTAACTGGACTTCACTGGATTATGGGAAGCTAGGGCCTTATAGACAATTAGAGTAAGCTACCTGTAGGACCAGTTTGATTGGTGAAGCTTATAGACATCCACCAAACACTCACAATAGTAACACAAAGCGACGGCGGCTGTCACGTTTTAATGGATCAGTTCAGATTGTTTGTCTTTCGCCACTGTGTCCAAGTGAGAAATATATTGACAGGTTATGCCCCTATTATTGCTCTATTTATGTTGTGGGTAACAAGTCAAAGAAAAATAAACTAAAAAAGACTCCACTGTGTCCACCTCAGTGCTGCTGGTGTGTCCAAGAATTGTCCCTATACATCCTCATTCCTGTGACAGTACCTCTAAAGTGCACTTGTTAGCATGTTTAGGATGTAAAAACGACTTTGCCCACACTATATAAAAAATCTATAATAAATATACCTCATCTTGGTCTCTACACATTAATCAATTGACTGTGATTAGCATTTAATAGCACACTATTAATACTCACCTAGCGTTAGCTCAGTCCTCTAATACCTAGTCACTTTATGAAACTACAAACAGTAATCACTACATACTTTCTCCTCAACTAAATGAAGTCATATTCAAGAGCTTGAAGTACACTCCATCCCCTCTTATCCGGGCACCTTGGGACCTGAGGGTGCCCGTATCTCAGAAATGCCTGATACTCAGGGAGAGACATAGTTTCTCCAACTACAACCTTTTTCAATAAGTATTAGGCTTTTTTTTTTCAAGCACAGTCCTCTTCGCTTTCAACACTCAGTAGACTTCTCTGCAACTCTCTGGAACTAGAAATAACCGGCTTGTGCTGCCATGATTGGTAATGGTGGTCAATTTAGCAAGATCATGAGGAAAGAATTAGAGTGGCTAACTTGTGCCCGGTAAAGAGGCATGCCCATAATAGAGGCGTCCGGATAAGAGGGGATTGGGTGTACTTGCCAGTGTCGCTGATCAAGACAATGGCTGAAAGTTTTTAATATCAAGCTGACAAAAACAAAACTAAAAATGTAACACCCCACCCCCACACATAATGTATAGCAATAATATTAAAATTAACATAGCTGTGAATTCTCTCAATCAGAGACTATTGTTGCAGTTTTACTAATATTTACCACACAGGTAAATAATTTACAATGTAATAGAATAAATATATACAACTGCAATAGCGGAGGGAAATGTCACATTTTAATTAGACTTTACCTGGATGACCACGCCCATCTTCATCCCAGTGACAGGTAGACCACATTCCAGTCTATGACTCATAACTCTGGCAGAAAAACATGAACACCAACACTTCTTGATGGCCTCGCACACCTGAGACACGCCCCTCTGAAACAAATACGTCTCAAACTGACCTAGAAAACACAAAATGAATAAAGAATGGATCTATATAATATTGCACTTGTTGGCCAGTAACCACAATGCTGCATTCATTAATAAGCTTCAACAGTTTGGTAAAGCAAGCATCGTCATTACCAGAATGGGTAAAGTGTCATCACATTCAGTAGAAACAGAAGGCAAAAGGCGAGCTATTGTAGCTAAAAAGCGGGTGGAATCGATGAGCAAAGGTGGTGTAAGTTAAAAAAAAAAAGGAAGGTGAAAGTACAAAAAAGAAGGTCAAAGTTTCGCAAAGACTAAGTCCACTAACATGATGGTAGGACCGAGTGATTCAGAAGCAGGAGAGGTAGACAAGGGAAAAGGGACTCATGAGTGGGGGATAAGAAAAGCGGAGATAATTCAGAAAAAAAGAGCAGGAGAGGGAAACTTACCAATAGTAGAGAATGAGCCAAACAACGTATGACACTGCAATTCTAACTTTGCAATACATCAAGTGCCACTGTGGGACGGGGTACTTGGTAAAACATAATATCAGGGTTTCATACAGAAGTGGGGAAGAGTTGGCCCGAAGATCTCCTCCCCCCTCCCAAATACCAAGACTATAAAATAATGCATACGTGATTAAACACTGATCAGTGTGTAATACATACTCTCATACAGGCTTATGCATCATAGTAGTGTGGGCACACACAAAAAATAGGTGTGGCTAAATGCGCACAGTGTCTTCCGCCCCCCCCAGTGAAAGATCCCACAAACACCCTGAGTATTTATTAGCTATATTTGTTGTTTGGATGATGAGCCACATATTTACATATGCATTAATTATATTGTCGTCTCAACGAACCCTATGGCTCACTAAACATTCAGCATTCTTTGATTTTGGATTTATTATAACTCTTTAGTGCCGTCTTAATCTATATTGAGTATAAGAATGAGCGCCAAAGGTCAGATCATTTCCCACTGCTGTGGCATTTTCAAAATAATATCACATTTTTTAAAAATTAATTGAGACATGGTTCGGCTATGGATATGCATTCAAACATAAATTGTGAGGGAATCTATTGTGTGATCCTCTCCGATAGTAATTTATCAAAAAAAAAAAAAAAAAAAATTCAAACCATTTTTAAAGGTCTGCAGCATAAGTATAATCGTAAACGTTCACAAGACAGACTCACGCTTCACATTATCCATTTTTATACCATTGTACATGCCTGCTCGCAATTTTTTTTTATTGTTAGAAAGAAGATATATATCTTGCAAGTGAATGCTTCATTTCACTGTAAGCAGTATTAAATGGGTAAGTATCATCACATTGCAAATATGTGCTTGCAATCCATAGAGGGTAAATTTCTTATTTACATTCTGTTTGCTTGGCTAGACTGCTCTCACAATGAAAACACTACAGGAGCATACCACCACACAGTATAGTTATTATATCTGGTAAAGGGTGTTCAGTTGTAAAAGTTTTGGAAACCAACCAGACGACTACTAACCCTCTCACACACGCACACTGTGGGTTAAAAAAAGTGTTGAACATGGTGATGGCTTATTATCAGACGTGTGTATGTATATATAGTGTGGAGAGATACTGAATGTGTAGCAGTTCTATCTAATGAGCATCCAGGTCACTCAGACATCACAAAAAATATGTACGATGAGCATAGAGTGAAAGGAACATGTATCTATTTATGCCACACTTCAACGCTACAATGGTTTTATGGGAGGGGTTGATTGATCTGATAAAAAACTAACAAAATTATAATGTCCTCCGTCAAAAGAAGCAATTTGGAAAATTTTAACTATGTGTACTGTCAACTCTAGCACGTTGTCCGCTGACAAACATCATGACGTGAGTGGCAAATGCGAAGCTTCACTGTGTTTGCTTGCTGGAGATAGCTTCAAAAAATAAATTCACCAGCTAAATTTTACAGAAGTGAGGAATCATTGGCTTCAATGCATGCCTGTACAGTATTCACCATCCTCTGAAATTCCACTACAAGAAAGACCACAGGGCACCACTGTCCCCAATGGTCGAGGAAAAAGAAAGCATAAGAATCGGTAAACGGTTATTACGGTCACTATTAAATTTTGTGAAATTCAACATATGCAATACAAATGTTTGTTAGTTTGTTTTATTTCAATTTTCTTTTGTAATGGAATATTTGTGGTAAGACCTAGTTATCTCTTCCCTGAATAGACGCATCCTTGATGATTATGGAAAAATTTTTTAGAAGAAACGATGAGACGAAATGGAGAAAGATACAGATCCTTAAGTAAGTTAGGTCAGGAACCTCTAAGAGTAAATATTAAGGGACAACCCTAAGCAGTGCAATTGTATCTTTACATTATTGGGATGATTCTCGTTCAAGTCTGAACATTACACTTGGCAAGTCTCAAAAGGACATTCAGCATTTAGATAACTCTGAAATTATCCAGTTGCACATGTGTAGCCACACCCCCGTCACAGCGGCCAGTGTTGTAATGATAACAATTACCTTGAAGGACTGAGGATTTGCTTTGGGGTTCGTACTTTATGTAATGTTATGGTACACAAGTTATGACAGCACACAGTACAAACACTCTCACTATTCCTTCGTGGAAGTCATGTTGCATCAATGCCAAGATGAGGAGAAAGCGTTGAGGACTATCATAACTGAGTCAAGTTTTAAAGTGTAAATGAGTGTATAGTAAATAATGTGTAACCTTAGTGATTAAATACTAGGATGGCTCTCCCACTTGTGGCCGACACCCAATATTTATATAATTAATTCATGTGTGCCTCCCTAATATACTCGATAAGATTGCCGACACTAAAAAAGAAGAAATGGCGTGACAAGTTATATAATATACATATATATATATTATATTATATATATATATATTTATTGCAGCTTTGATATTTTTACTTGAATATTTCCGCATCACGCGAGCGTTCTGTATTCTCCCATATTGTACGGTTTATATTGTACGCTACTTGTACCGCGCGCGTAGCGAGTAAAATCAATGAAAATTGTATTGTAACCGGTTGAGAAAAATTTCAAAGAAGCAATAAATCACTTATCACACTCGTCGTACAATATGGGAATGATATTTTACTCACGCCACATTTTCACTCGCCTTTGGCTCGTGAAAATATTTTGCGTGCTCGTAAAATATTTTCCCATATTGCACTCTGACTCGTGCTATAAGTATTATATATATATATATATATATATATATATCTAGCATGTACCCCGCTACACAGTGGTGCTTGATGTGTGGCAAAGTAATGAAGTTATTTATTGTCACTTGGTTAAGATTACATCAGTTTCCCTCTCCTACTCCCTTTGTTCTTGAACTATCTCAGCTATTCTTATCTTCCTCCTTTCCTTTCTTTAGCTCTTCCTTCTTGAGTCATGGAGTACCTTCTCCTTATTTTTGTCTGTCTCTCCTGCTTCTGAGTCTCTCTATCTTTCTATCATGATAATGGACTCAAATTTGTGAAGCTTTTGGCTTCTCTGTTGTATGTTCACCTCCCTTTTTGAAACCTACACTGCCTAGTCATCAATTCCATCCGCTCGGTCACTGACACACAAGCATATATTATATAGATACATATATATATGTGGATGGCATGTGACCCTTTTTAGAAGTTGTAGGGAAGGGTACATAAAAGGCATCGTTTTTAGGCTCAGCTAGTTCTAACACTGTGGCCTTTGAGAAAGTCTCACATAATATAGAACTTATCTTACTAATGACACATTACTACAAATATTTATAAAATCGCAATAACCTGCAGTGATTGGCAACTCAAGATTCCTTTCAAAAAGTGGCACAAGTTCCTATTTCAAAAAAAAAATTTTTTTTTAAATTCTATACATGAAGATAACCTCAAAATCATGCAACCATTACAAGTCCAAAAAGCTATGGCTAACTGTTTAGAATGGTTGCTATGATATTGACATCTCTCCAACGGGACGAAAAAATAACAAAACACAGCTGGCGTTGAGTCTTAGAGGAATGAAAACTACCAAATAGTAGCCCATCTTGATCGCTGGATGACTGACAGTCAACCCGTGTGTGGCTGTCTTCATTTATGGGGAGAAGGTAGAACAAATTTTAATAAACTTAAAAAAAAACCTTTTTTTTACATTGGCTTAACCTCAGGACTTCGAAATGATAAAGATTAACTGCAGCACAGTAAGTAGCTGGCCAGTCACATTCAAAACACTTAGGATTCAAAACACTTAGGATTCCTGTCCCCCCTCCCCCCCCTCAATCCCACTACACACACACACACACACACACACACACACACACACACACACACACACAAACAGGCTATAGCCATACCCAATCAAAACCACATCCAATCAACCACATCCAGTAGTTCCACTATATAGTATAACCAGCACCTTATAACCTACTAAGTAATGGTGCCCAATCAGCCAGCCACTAGGAAACCTTATCCTGACCCCCAGACTAATGACAGTCGAAGCAGCCCTGAGGGCTAAAGAATGTCAATTACATTACTGTAACAGCTATAATTGAATGTACCCATATAAACACTGGCCCAGGACCAATGATAGTTCCATTTCCAGTGTGGCCCTTGATACAAACTTGCCCGGTGAATTGTCAAAACTAAATTGCGCCCTTAGATTCCAGGTTATTAGCACTAGTTAGCAACCAACTCCAGACAGGCTATTATGTTATAAAATGCACTTCACTTGGCATCCCTTACCAGCAAATGAATGGGAAGCAGAGTCTTCATCCGTACCACTTGACCTCACGGCTACAAACTCCTCCTTAAAGGGTCTGGTCCCAAGCCTGCTGGAGATCTGTTCTACCAAGCTAGCAGGCAGAGTGGCAGCCATGATTGCTGCCTCTGTAGCGGAAGAACTTGCAGGGAGGTCTGACACATTGGGACCAAGACTCTCTCCAAGCCCATTCACCTGAAACACAACAAATCAAACATTTAAATATCAGACTTAGAACACACATTTATTTTATTTTATTTTAATTACTTATTTTTATTTTGGGGGGGGGGGGGGGGAGAGGGTGGAAATATTAGTTAGAGAGTGTGGCTGTGGGTCGGGCCGACAGAAAGTGATGAGGCGTGGCAGGATACCACGCCTCCAACAGAACAGAACTAGTCATGCACACACACAGTCATATTTTTGGTACTCTGTATTTAGCCAGTTAGTTGTTTGTGCAAGTCATTCATTCGTTAATTAGTGTTGATCGTTCGTATGTTTGTGTGTTCCTGCGCTGCAGTGTGAACGTAAAGCTGCAGTGCAGGAAGTCTCTATCTTTCGTGTGTCATAGCCCGTCATAATAGGCGTGGCCTTATATATACTTGTATCATCTGTCAGACATTTTAGTTCTACCTCGTGCCTTACTTTTTAGACGATAGATTTAAAACTCTATAAGTCAATATTAGGCCGGGGAGGAGGACTCTGGTGGCAGCATACCTCGCCCCACCAGCGCATGAGTAAAGTTGGTATCTCATCTGAGACTGAGTGCGCGGCGACCCACAGTGGCTATGGTCATATTTAATTCAAGGGAGGTGTGGCTTCATAATCCCAATATGTGCAGTGTTTAACACAGAAGGGGAAGGGGGGGAGGGGCGGGGGAACACTGGGATTTTCACCCACCCCTCTTATTAAGCTGGGGTTTTCCCCAGACAAAGCTGTCCTCTAAACAGAGTATTTGTCTCCCTCAAGAGAGTTATTGTCCTCCAAAAAGAACATTTCCCCCATGCCAAATAAAGCTTCTTTAATTAATCTCTTCTCATACACGTGTAAGATGAATTAAATATGACTGTACAGCCCAGCCCCACTCTCTAACACTGACGCTTCCACACACCTCAGCCAAAATCCAAACCCTGTGAGTCAAGATACACCAAATGTATGAGCATGTTTGAATTTGTGAGTAGATGATAAACATACAGTACATGTATATTTGTCAAGTAACTTCAAGCTCAATTATTATTATTATTATTATTATTATTCAGCGAGCGAGCGAAGCGAGCGAAGCTGACTCTCAGTCGTGTTCAATTGAGATTTCAGATATATATATATAGGTATGTATGCGTACGTCAAAAATTTTCGCCCGCGCTTCTAATTACGTAAGTTAGGTAAAGCGTTCACGGTTCCAGTATTTTTCAATTAACGAGCACGGAGATGAAGTCTTTGTCAAGCTGAGCTTCTTTGCCACTGCTTTCGAAGTTTATTCAGGTAATTCTGTTATTGTTAACTCTTCATGCCTAATCATTGCTATTATTTAGCGGTTTCCTTCACAAATCATCTTTACCTATACTCATATATTTACTCGCTCGCCATGCATTTGCGCTATTCGAGCGCACCACTAGTTATTATTATTATCAAAATTATTATTCTACTACTGCAAATGATAACGGGGAGAAGAAATGATACAATAGCAAGATCAATAGACGAGACTGTGAGGAATGAACACTGATCACAAGCCGCCATTCTTCATTTCCATTTCTCAAGACTACGCTCTCCGTAACAGTAAATTCTACTTAATGGTAGTAAAGCCATCTCAAAACAAAATGGCTTCTGCATAGATAATGAGAAACAAAATGGCTTCTGCATAGATAATGAGTAACATAATGGCGTCTTTTATAGATACTAGGCACATATTATATCAACTGGGTTGCCCGCTGTCAGACACAATAGTGCTCAGGGCCAACTATTAAGCTACAAAAGAACACCAACAGAGCACGTGAATAAAAAGATATGTTATATATATTAATACATGCATACATGTATAGTAAGATACACACACACACACAAGACCCAGGCAATATGCCTACATTGTGCCACACAAAGGTTAGTGACTTTATGTACTGTTTCCCTTACTTTACTCTGTTGTGCAAACACAGCAAAGCACGTGTGTACACAACGAAGTGTCAAGTGGATTTCATAATCTTTTGTGCCAGACACACACTTCACACATTGCAGACACGTAAGTTAACCATTCTCGGCACATTGTTAAATGCACACGAAAACTTTGGACATGAGAAAATGCTAACACTTTTCATGTCACTAAATGCAGCAGCTTACAAGGATTTGAAAGCCCTTACCCAAAATAATAGTGGTCAGCTATAGTTGTTAATCCATATTTCATACTCTAGTACAAGAATAAAATTCAACCAGAATAAAAACTTTGCAACAGAAAATCAGGTTACAGATATAGGAAGATAGTAAGTGTCTTTTTTTTTTTTTTTTGCATTTTACCAAAGGTGCTTGCTTTTACCAAATTATTTAATATTTCAGCAAAAGATTTAAGTCTAACAAATGGTATTTAACTTAAATAAGGCCCCACATCCTCACAACAACAACAAGAACTATCAGCTGGATCAATATGCCCTAAAGGTAAGTTTCTACATAAACGATCAGTAACTACGAGCCTCGACCAACAAAAGAAAGATAGCAGGAAGAATCAGTCTAGCTCCCTTCATTAACTAGTAAAAGGCAACCATCTCACAGGACAGACACAGGAAGAATCATATCACACGTTAGCATGTACAGTTACACCATAACTACCAAAACTGCCAGCTTACATACAGAAGGAGGCAGGGAATGTGAAATTAATATGCATATTGATCAACTCCCATATTATAACCAACCTCTTACTACCTTGAATGAGTTAATTTAGACTCGGGTTGTTAAACGCCCCGCTTATAACTCCAAACGGTTAACAGCGAGGGGTAATCAAAAAATTGGGCTGAGTACCAATCAACAGTAGACAAGGTGCGTGGAGCACTTAATAAAAGTACTAAAAGCTGGGAACAAAAAAAAAAACAAAAAGAAAACAACAGCACTGAACAACCTGCGTATACAGCACTATATGATGGTCTTTACCAAGTGTGTTCAATGACTTTCATATGGACTGGTTAGCAACACAGTGGGCTTAGTCAAGAAACAAAACGTGTTCATTTTCAACCTCACACATGCAAGGTGCAATAAGGAATACCTCGTGGTCACGCACAACAAGATTTCTTTATTTACATTGCGACAACCCGCAACTTATGAAGTTCACACAGTATCTTTATATGACGATGCTAACAGTATTTGGTCTAACGATCCGCTATTGACAGGCAAAATCATAGCCTCAATTTAATAATGGCTAATAATGGCTAAGAATTTAATGAAACAACTCCAGCGATGGTGAACACATGAGCTCTGCTCTCTGTTTGCTTGTTTGTTTGCCATTCTGCACAGGTGGCCGTGGTAACCCCAATGACTAACATCCATACTGGAAATACTCTTTCAATATACGTATTTCCAATTGACAAACTTACACACATCATAATCACAACAATGACTATCTCCAAAGACATTCTAACAATAATAATAAGCAAGCAAACAAAACAAACAAACAAACAAACCATGTGGCATCTTGCACATGCCTATGAATGTCTAGAACAAATGACATCAGAACTGAAGCATTGATGTCAATACTACAACCAGGTAGTCTCTGACCTCCTCACACTGACAACAATCAGCATGTACATGCACACATGCTTGGAGATAGGACAATAAAGTACATGTAAAAGTAAATGCTACTGTAGTATGTGTATTTTTGGTGGTAGGATAATATAATAAATGTTAATGTAGCTATACAAGAACTTATTAAACTACCTTAAATGTTAGTTTTTATGTCCCATTCGAGGCCCTTATGAAAACAGAGAGTAAGAACAGAAGGTTGAATTGTGGTTGCTTAATCAAACGAGGAATGATTGAATGAAACAGCTATACTTAGAGAGTTAATGTTTCTGTACCTGTACAATGAAAGCAAGGATCTTATTTTCCAAACTCTGCCTCCCCAGTGAACCCACACTACATTGGACTAAGACTACACTAAAGCATTGCCCATGGCGTACTAATACATATATATTATTCATTTGATACAGGAGAATATCACGAGTCTGTTGGCTTAGTATTTACGCGAGTGCCGCAGGCACGAGCGTAAATACCGCCAATCAGACGAGTGATATTCTCGGGTATCCAATGGATAATAAATTTATTAGGTACTGCTCATGGCAATACCTTGGTAACAAGAAATTTACCTAGGGGGACGTAATAACCCAACGTAATAACTATGAACACAGGTGATATGGAAAAATATTGCCCTAAGCCACATCCTGTTTAGTTTAATGCATTTTCTATGTGGCAACAGTTATCAGGCTCTGTTCAGTACCTAATAAAAGAACTTATTAAACTACCTTTAAATGTTAGTTTTTATGTCCCATTCGAGGCCCTTATGAAAACAGAGAGTAAGTACATATAAATAACACTATGTATCCCAGCAACACACTCAAGGGAAAGTAATGTTAATAATGATCAAAGAGCTTCTATACAATTTCGCGTCACTACCACGCCTACCTCAATGAAGTGCTCAAAAGCAGGCGTAGCAACACAGAAAAAAGGTGGAACTTGACACTGCTGGTAGCTTAGCCGAGTCCTCAGCAGCCAAAGATTGTAGGCCTTTCCTCCTACGAGCGAGGGAGCACATTCTTCTGCAGTATCATCCACAATAAACCCCTCAACCGGAGGCTCCGACTCTGCTTCCATTTTCACTTCATCAAGGACGCAGTAAAATTACCCCATTTATATATGCCCCTGGCCATTCCCAATCGCACGCGCTATTAGCAGATTGAAATTGATGACGTGTTTCCGGTCTCGAGATTTGCACATGCTCAAGACCGCCTATTGGGGAGACATCTTTTTGAGGGCGAAAAAAAAGTGGGAGCTATCTTTTTGAACTAAGAAACCAGCTACTGCGCACACACCAAACCTCATGGAAAGTAGAGGAGGGTCTCTTGAAGGGAGCCTGGAATTGGCGAATGCCTTCTCTGCCCAAGTCAGTGCTGGCGTCCCTGTAGAAATTGTAGAGGCCGAGAACAGAGCTGAAGCCGGGCTTTCAGGAGAAAATGGCGCCCAAAACATATCGCCCGCTGAGGATACCATGGATATCAGTGTCGAAGCGGACGGCGGTCAGACCTTGGGTAGTTCACAGCTTTCTACGGTATCGGGGACCATGGACCTGTCACAACCCATGGGTTCCTTGGGTTCTATTTCAACAGCAGCGTCAGTCAATGAATTGAAAATACCGGTTGTGGACGGTAGCGGCGTTCTTTCAAGTCACGTCGGAGGCGGAACGTCCTCAGTGGCACAAGGCCCACTAATGTCACAGATGAACTTAACCCCTGGAAAGTCTACTGTCTCACCTGGAACACAAGCTCACAACATTCTGTCTTCAGTCTTTCCTTCTGGCCTTTCCAACAGTGCACAGAGCATGCTCACGAGCACTCAACACACCTCCCAACTTGCACAGTCCGTCATGGACCAGCTTTCGGATTCCCACGGCCTTGAAATGTCATCTGAAGCCATGGCTGCCACTCTGTCGAGTCATGGTGTGAATCTCAACCCGGCTTCAGCGTCTAATAACGGGGGTTTCCCCACCCCTCCTCAGATGTCCTCTTATTCGTCCACTCCAACCAGTGTTCCGTCATTCATGGACCAAGACCAATCCCAAGGAAAGGCACTGCTCTCATCCAGCATGGACTACGGCAACTTAGTTCTAACTGTGGGCGGTAACTCCAGTAGCATGGATCACCACGGAGGAAGCGTCCTTAACGACCCGGACTCTCCGTCTAGCCCTGAGAGCAACTTTGACAGCAGCGAGCTCCTGAGCAACCCTCTGTCCCACCAAGATGAGGTGACCCAGCGGCTTGCTCAGGCAGGACCCATCGGGGTGGCTGCTGCTGCTGCCATTATGTCAGGTAGTAGAAAACGCAAGAGGCAGCACATGTTTGAGACCAATCCTTCCTTCAGGAAGCGGCAGTGCTCTAAACTCACTAAGAGGCTCAAAGAGACCATTGATGAGCTTTCTTCCAGGGTCGGTCTCCAGGCAGTAGTCGTCATGTACCGTCCAGGAAAAGGGAATGGCAAGTCAGAGCCTTCCTTTAAAGTGTTTGGGGCAGCCCCTCTTGTTAACATTGTCAAAAACCAGCAGGAGCCCATAGTAAACGAGATGGAAAATGCTTTGCACCAACAGATTCCACCCACAACGGAAACGCACACGCCTAACGACAATCTCCACGAACTCCCTCCTCTTGACTTTGACGGAATCCCGACACCTGTTCATAAAATGACACAGGCCCAGTTGCGGACTTTCATTCCAAGCATGCTCAAGTATTCCACAGGTACAGTGACCTAATAATTCAGATCTATAGCCAAGTTTTATGTCTTGGAATTTATTGCGTGCAGTGAAAAATAAAAAATAAATTTGAGTTTTGTTTGTTTTTTTTGTTTTTTTTTCCAAAAAATTTGTAAGTCATTAGTTTATCCAGTTTTGATTATCCTCCTTTCCTACAGGACGAGGAAAGCCCGGCTGGGGTAAGGAAGAGGTGAGGCCCGTGTGGTGGCCAGATGAGGTTCCATGGGCCAACGTCCGCAGTGACATTCGCACACAGGAGCAGAAGAGAGCCTTGCAGTGGACAGATGCCCTGCGCCGCATTGTCATCAACTGCTACCTCCACCACGGCAGGATGGACCTACTGCCAGAATTCTCTATAGAACACTTGCAGCAGTACCTTACACCTCAGGTGGCAGAACAACTTCAGGTAAGGTCGGTCAGTCAATGGAGTGGGTGGGGAGGGGAGGACAGCAGGTGTGAAATTAGTGAGCTATATTGCGAATAACAATAGGACGGCAATGTGAGAGAAGCGTTTGCCAGAATACCGTGCTAAGTTGGTGGGCGTAACAATGAAATATCCCCAACCATCTAATGGACTAAAGTAGGTAGCAGTGTTTTGTGTTTGCAAGTCAAGGAGTGTTTCCTTATAGGGAATGCGCATTGGTTGGTCAGCTCTTTTTAGTGACTGGCTAGGGAATGCCATTGGTTAGTTAGCTCTTTTTAGTGACTGACCTTTTCCTTGAGACTGTAATGACGTGTGATCACTTGTGAAGTTCAGCTGGGAGATATCAGTGCACATATGGTGTATATTATGCACTTTATTGGTGAAAATGAGAGTGAAATAGAATAGGACATTCTGAGTTATCTTATTGCAGTCAGTGATACATAAGAATCGATGAAAGTTAGCATAATGAAAATGATATAAGTTCTCGAGCATGTTGGTTTGGACAGGTGGGAATCAAGTCATAACTGATTGCTTCATTTAGTCTGGCTTTCTGGAAGCGAATCACAGGGATATGAGAGTAACACAAGAGCGTGCAAAGTGTGAGCTGTTTACTGAAATGCTTCTAGTACAGCCGCAATAGTGATGGGTGTGTTATTTAGTGTTACCACACCTGATGTTGTTAGTTACAAAATGTGTTGTTATAAATTTTATTGTTGTCTACAAAATGTGTTGTTATAAATTTTATTGTGGTCGTGGGCTAAGGAAGTTTCATAGACCATAGTGCAGTCACAAGCGCTGATGATGTACAAATTGAATATTGAAAGTCACCTCAGCATGAGTGGGTGGAGTGCACATTAGTTTGTTTGTTGTTTTGAACTGTCACCACTAGACTGGCTAGAGAACATTGTCTTAGAGTAGTATCATCCTTTATGGTTTATAGCTTTAAATGTGCTAGGAGTGAGTCAAAGCTATGAATTTAATTGGATAATAGTTTATTATGATGTAATGGCTTAGATTAGGAGAGTGTGTGTGTGTGTGTTCTCCTGTGAGTTCCTAGCCCGGCTCCAGGAGCTTTGCATGCACGGCTCACAGTGCCTGCTTAGTGCACAGGCATCCTGGCTCTGCCAGGTGCACATAGCCTAGCAGGTTGCAAGAGAGTTTGTGTGTGCGTAAGGGTGAGTTAGCTTTATTTCACACTGTGTGTACTATCAGAGGAGTCGTATCCAGGCTGCATTCAGGTTTCAAATTATGACAGTTCTTATTGTTATGTCAAGTTATATTTTACATACTGTATGAATGAATGTATGTATGTATTGTTCATTTCAAGTTGTTTAAATTGAGGGACTAATCAATCTCATTTACACACTCTCATGTTTTCCTACTATCTTGTTTAGCTAGTAATATCTCGAGTAGAAAGATAAGTACGGTACACACAAGCACACACACACACACAAGCACACACACACACACACGTTATTCCGGTTGTATTCTATGGCAGCCAACTTGTCCCGGTAAACACCATTGGTGCTGGATTTGCTGTATGCTTGCCTATAAAAAAAAAAATACAACTAGGTTTGGTTGTAGGGATGTCTAGCTCACTTCCAGTGGATAACTTCCAGGTCAAGTACCGGTTACACTGACCTTTCAATTAGCATGTCATTAACGTTTGAAGATGTTTCTGACATAGTTTGATGTCTAGCTGGTTCTAGTTGCAATAGCAGTGCTAATGTTTTGATGACCATGACACGATACTGGGGCAAGGTAGCTTCTCCATAGTTAACTAAAACAACCTTCCCCCCCTCCCCTTATATTTTTTTTTACCCCTGCATTTTTTAAAGAAAAAAAAATGATCAGTTCTGGCCTTACTCTGTCGTTGGGTTTGTACAGCACTTCTTCAAAATCAACACTTTCTAGTTCTTTTTATGTGCATTTGAGACACTAATTATGAAGAGCTGACACCCTTATAGTTATTGGGTGTTTTTTGTTGTTGTTGTTGTTTGTTAGTTTTGTTTGTTTTTGGCTGGACGCATACCTGTGTATCTTTCATAGGCCCAACTTGATAGTCTTCAGCAGCAGCAGCAACAACAACAGGCTGCCTTGCTGGGCCAGGCATCCTCTGCTTCCTTGGGAGGTGGTTTGGTGGGACAACTATCATCCGTCAGTGATCCCTCCGTCACGGCCAACTCAGCCGCTGCAGACGAAGTGGCGGCTGCTCTTAATGAGATCACGGAGGCCTCTGGTGGGGTGGAAGGTCGTGACGATCCTGAGGTGATGGTTGCCGGGGACTCGTGTCAACAACAACAGCAACAACAACAACAGCAGCAAGTGTTTACTGTGGATACGGGGCTGGGCAACAGTGATGTGACTGGTATGCCCACATTGGCTGATGCCAATCTGGCCGAGACTGCTGCTAGACTGCAGAAGGTGCTGGATTGTAGTATTTAAAATAAAGCTGTGTTTAAAAGTGTGGGCATGCATATGTCTTGAATTGCCTTTTCTTTTTTTTTCTTTTTTTCTTTTTTTTTTTCTTTTTTTTCTTTCTTTTATTGCTTTTTCCCCTTTGTACGTCAGACCTCCACTTATGAGCATATTCTTTACTCTAGAAGTGAGGTCCCCCTTACAGTGATGATCCAATCATGTGAGCTAATAATTTTCCAACATTACTCTGCTAGATGAAAGAAGCTAGGATATAATCACAGTGTTGGGAGAGATTACAGACTGTGGTTATAACTACCGCTATATTTACTTCATTGCATAATTACTTCATTTTTTTTTGTTGTTTTGTTCTTGTTAAATAGAAAACTGCCAATCTAATAGCTCTCTAGTTGATTTGAGTTGAAGGAAACGTACCACATCTAATGTTATACCACTAATACCAGTTCTATTTGTTTGAGGAAATGTTATTGTTATGGAAGTTAATTTCATTAGTTAAATAATAATAATCAGTTATAGCCGGAGTAATAACCACATGGAATAATGATATTGAATATAATCTCTTTGCAGTTGGCAGATGAGACAGGTGAGGTGCAGTATGCCACTCAGACTGTGACAGTGACAGACCATGATGCCAAGGCACTGGGCCAGCCTGTAGGATCAACCACTACGGTTCTACTCACAGCTTATCCCGGAGGACACAGCGGCTCCTCTGGACAGCCCACTGAAGCCACGCCCCTTGTGGCTGACCAGCAGCAGTCTGTAGCCGCTGCTGCGGCGGCGGTGGCAGCCTCTGGAGTCACCAACGCCTCGTCTGGAGTCGTATCAGAGTCTGCCAGTCAGCAATACCTGTCGTCCCAACCCAGTGGTGGAGCTGGGGGTAATATCCAGGTGGTGTACAGTGCCTCTCACATGGACGCAATGTCGTCTGCTCTCCCTGCTCCTGGAGACGTGCAGCAGAGCACTGCCGGGCTCTTTGCGGACAGTTCGGCTGATCTGGCGGCTGAGTTGATCAGAGAGTACTCCATGGGCAGCGAGGGTTTGGGCATCCCTCCTCCGACAACTGGCAACGATGCTACAACTAAAGGGGACATGCAGGCTGATGGGCTGATCAAGCCTGATAATGTAGAGAGTTGAGGAGTTGCTATCATCTGGCAGCTTCTAAATGTTTATCCTCCTGATATCTATGTGTACATTCTGTATTATATAATACATTGTGTCTTCTATAACAGTGCTGTATTTTATGCACTTCATGTTTCTTATGTTATTCTCTTAAAAGAAACATTGAAGTCCAAAATATTTTGTGTACATTAACAGGGATTACTAATTGGTTGTGCGCGTGCGCACTGTGTCGAACTGACTATCATATTCACGATTGGTGGTTGTCCCGTGGCAACGGGCGTCCTAGCGTAAACTTGCTAGCGCTCGTTAACTGGATCTTGGTGGGACGCTGAAGTTGGAGGTACAATAAACTTGGAGACTGTCAGACTGCTGCGTTGGACGGGATCACGATGGTAAGCTTTAATGTAGCCGTAATCAGTTTTAATAGTTGTACGTGAGTTTTGAGTAGCTATAAACATTAATAGTAAATGTTCAAGTTATTGATATATTAAACCTTAGAATTCCACTTTTGAAAACATAGAATTTCCACTTCGCAGTTCATCGCCTCACTATTACAAAGGGGGTGGGGCTGGTAAATATCTGCTCACTTCTGCAACCAACGGTTCCCAAATGGGCAGCGCAACACACCACCTCAGAACAGAGCCAACTTCCAGTTAGTATGAGGAGGCTATAGAGTTTAAGGGACTACTACAGTCACCAAGCGTGGTAGATTTTGAAGAACTGCAAGGTCCCAGCCTTTTATTGACTATTTTTACAACTTTTGTACAAGCGAAAACCTATTTCCAGCTGCTCTGAGGCAGGGAGTCACTTGTAGGCTTACCACATAAGCTAGCTGAGGTCGTAGCAGCTTCAGGATAGATGGTGTGAGAGTTAGGAATCCAGCACGGTGCCTACCCTATTGGCGCTTTTCGTGCAAAGTGTAGTGTTAACGGCCTAGAGAAGGAGCATTGCATTCCTTTGTTTTGTTAATTTCAGACACTTAAGTACCTACTAAGCTACAATAGTATGTACTAATTCTAATAATGGTGACAATAATGTTGTTGTTGTTGTTATTATTAAACATATCAGATGTTTTAAAGTATATTTGGTGGGCATTTCTTCAATATTTCTTTTTATTTGCTTTTAGCCTGTCAAGAAAACTAAAGGAAGAAAGAAAGCTACCACAGGTGGCAAGAAGAAAGGAATAAAGAAGGGCCGAACCAAGAAGGGAAAGAAGGGCACAGTGAAGACCAAAGTGGCTCCACCAGTCCCAGACCCTTTAAGCTACGATGCTCTGCTGAACGCCTACTACATAGCTCATGGACCAGTGCAGTTCCTGGAGGATACCAGGGGGTACAAGTGGGCAGGAGCCAGCAAGAAGAAGAAAGGAAAGGGAAAGAAAAAGAAATGAGCTCATCTTCATACAAGTATCAAATATCCTGCCAATCAAAACTAAGACTGATATTGCTGTTTACTCATTGATTAAATTAATCCTTTAATTATAACAATAATATTGTGTAGAGGCATAAAATGACAGCTTCCAACATGATAAACATAAAAAGATATAGAGGAAGAACACCAAAAGGAAGTCCATAGAGAATGCACCGATAACAACAATAACAATTTTTAACTGATACAAATCGAATGTAAGTAATAATGTTCAGTACATAAAGGAAGTAAGCAGAAGAATAATGAGAGTAACATAAAGATAGAAAGGAAATAGACAGAGGTACGCCTGTAACTGGCTAGAGAATTGTGCTTGCTCCTTCAAGAGTTCGCGAATTGGGATGATTTTGAATCGCACCGGTAGCTGAAGGCGACGAAGAATTGGAAATACCAGTCGCTTTCCCAGGAGATGCAATACCACCTCTGACCTGGGAGGCAGCCACTCTTGTCCTTTCCGCACGAACAACCACACCTTTCCTCTGTGAAGCTCCACCTCCAGATGCCACGCCTACTGCCTTGCAGCTCTTGCAGTTGTAGCTGTCAATCTTGTCGGCGTACTCCTTAGTCAATCCCACGCACAGGCAGTGGAACCATTCCTGACAGTGGTCACACTGAACCCAGCTGATCTGCTCCGCCACAGGTTGGCGACAGAAGGGGGCAGAGCACTGCCCCTCCTCCTCTTCGTTGCCACCATCGTTGTCTGACATTTCCTCATTGCACCCCAAAGCATCTCCCAACGGCGTGGGCGGGCCACTGGCTCTAGTCCCCGGACGTCCTTTCCTCCCTGAAGAAAGGGCTGGGTTAGCACTAGGTGATCCCAGAGGTGACATTTTCCTCAGTTTTGGCATGTTCTGAGGAGGCATTCGCCGGCCGAGGATGAGAGGTGCGGTTGACGTTGATCCGGGAGTGGTTGTAGTGGTGGACGTGTGGGGAGACGGCGAGCCTTGGGTGGGTGGAGTTTGGGGAGGCACAACCGTAGAAGCGCCCGAGAAGGAGGCAGTTGTAGGGAGGTCGGCCGCACTAGATATACCTAACACACAAAGTAAAATAAATAAATAAATATTAATTAAAAATACAACTTAGAATGTGTCTGTAGCATGTGTCTGTAGCTCTATATAATACTTGAGATAAAAGGCATTCGTCATTAATTAAAAATACAACTTAGAACGCGTGTGTAGCCCTAAATAAAACTCAAGATCTCACTGTAAAAGTGTAATGAAATATCAAAGCTGATCCTGACTCCTTTACTATTTCTGACCAACAATATAAACTACATGTATAATGTATGAGTGAGCCATACTGTGAGATGAAGCGCTGGATGGAGCAGGGGAAGGACTGGACTTGGGTGTCGTGCTGTGAGCTATCCTCTTCCTCTTCTTTGTCTTGGAAGCCAGAGAATCAGACCCAGAGCTGGACGAGCTTGGTGACACTTCCTTCCTCTTTCGAGATGGTCTTCGCCCGTCTTCCTCCTCAATCTTTTCCGGACCCGCCTTTTCGTAAGCTGCCTGAAGTTCGGCATCTTCTTGGAGTAGGGTCCACACTTCTTGGACTTCGTCAATGCTGACTTCTATCAAGTCGCCCTCCATCAATAGCTCTTCAAGCTCCGCCCTCTTCTGCTGGGATAGCCCGGCGTAGTGTGAGCAGAGACGCTTGAGTTCAGTGATGTAGTGATGCAAGACAGAGCCTTGAAACAAAGAAAAGCATTATTAAAGTAGGAAACAACACCACATTAGCAAGAACTCTACCGTTCCTTCCCCCAACTATTCTTGAAGCCTAGCACGGTGACCAAGATAAAGTCAAATTGTATTCGTTTTTAAAGGCACAAGTATTAAAATCAGCCCCAAGGCTATTAAGTCTACCCAACAGTCGTCAAGTTTTATCACACGTGCTACTACATGCTAACTATCGGCCTGAACTAGTAGTACCCCCTGTAGTGACTCACACCGCTACACTTGCCAAACCAACAGAGCAAACCTGGCTATCTGTCCTCACCTGCAGAATTGGCTAACTGAGTCTGCATGGTGGTCGAAGAATTAGACAAAGTAGTTGATGCCTCCTGCCTCCAGCGATTGATGTGTCCCTTGATGTCCTCAATCCTCCGCCTCTGCTGTTTGGCCGATTCAGTGATGCTGACACAACTCTGGAGGACCTTCTTGGCTTTCTGCTGCCACTTCATTGACCTCTCTGCAAGCTGAGCCACAGCAGTGCCCTCCGGGATGTGGACGGGCACTTTATTCAAAGCCACGAGCAGCGTGATGAGATTACTGAACATGGGACGGCGCGTGCGCTGGCAGGAGGAGCAGATGAACCGTGACTCTCGTCCCGTGTCCCTCCCCGGGACGCGCTTGCCTCTCGGAATGTGCAGGCAGTTGGCATGGTACCACTCGTGACAGAGCTCGCACTGCAGCATATAGCCAGACTCCGGCTTACGGCACAGGCAGTAGAGGGCGGGAGACCCACTAGTGGTCTTGCCGTCTGCTTCGCTCTCCATCTTTTGCGCATTCTCTGCCCTGAGCTTCTTCATGAGGCTGATCTCCTCGATCTCCAGTTGCTGGATGATCTCGGTCTCCTTTGCACTGTTCCCAGCCACTTTGGAGAGAGAGTGCTCATGCACGACTAGTTCGCTATCATCCACTTGTTGCTGGTGCTGTGTTTTCTTCCTGGCTTTAGTGTGTTCAGGAAGATAAGGAAATATATCCAATTTGTTCCTGGGTAGCAATAGCTGGAAAAAGAAGAGGAAAGAGCTTATAATAACAATAATCATAATAGTCATCATCATAATAATAATAATAATAATCATCATCATAATAATAATACATCAAACAACAAGAACCCTGATAGGTTTCTTTACAACTAACTTCCATAAGATCTTGTCCCACATTTTTCTTCATGAAAGCTCTAGTGGTCCTGTCTATCCAAGCCTTGGCTGCCGCATGTCTGGACTCCAGTTGTGCCAACAGCTCCAGCTTGACTGGGATATCTCTTCCCATCGACAACAAACTCTTGAGGGTGTCATAGGTCGGGTGGGCGTCGCTGTCTTGAATAGAGCGCGACTTCTCTTCCCACATGATCGCGCTCTTGACGGCATCCTGGACCACTGAGATGTAGGAGATCTGTACCGGCATAGCCCGGGCTACCTCTACCTGTTCCACAAAGAATTCCAGAGGCTGTGAGTGTCTGGAAGAACACAGAGATATAGCCAAGATGACATTATGCAGACTCAAAAGTAAATAAATAAATTCAACAAAACAAACTGAAGAAGGCAACTAGAGTACAATATGGTTGCAACTAAAGCAGACAAAAACTCTTCCTTCCAAAATGTTTGCTTCCGAAATATTCAGGGTAATTTTACGTTTCACAGGCTAAGTGCTACAACACAATTCCATACTGTCCCTACCACTTACTTATTACTCATTGCAGCCTTGATGTTCGTCTCCCAGTCCTTGACACGGTCCAACAAATCTTGAATACTACTCAGTAAGGAATCTAAGCCGACTAAACACAGACAACAACAATAACAACAATGACATCACAGTACATTCCTCCTCACCCCTCCATTTGGGTTCCACTAACCTTGAACGCAGTCAGAGTCCTTAAGAGCAGACCCAGCCTTGAGCAAGGTTTTAAGTTTCTCGGCAGTGACGTCCCCGCTGGCTAACTTAACCTCCGTGTCCGTCATCCACTTGAGCTGATTCAAAGCCTAGGTAAGACATAAAATAATACAACTAATGACAACCGGAAGTTTCACAGTACTTAAAATGTAACACAAAAATTCATGTATCATTAAAAATTGCATATTTCAAAAAAATATCGAAATGTCATAATCTCCACGCCAATGGAAGTTGTAACAATAGGGGATGGGTACAGGGAGGTCTATTATGTGAAATTTGAAATTGTTAATGGCTCACTTTTTTGAGCTTGTCTTTCTCGGGCACAGAGATGTCCAGGCTTCTCTCACGCCTGACAAGTTCTTCCAGTCTGGCAGGTCTGGAGGGTGAGGGAGGGAGGCTCAGGGCACTGGTTGCCTCCTTTCTGAACCTCTGCACCTTCATCAGCTGCTCCTGCAAGTTCACATCACCAAACATTAGAGACATGATCAAATTAGAGACATATTCCTATAGAGTAACTAACTCATTCTAGCCTTCAACAGCCCCACCCACAAATATCACACCACCTTCCCACTCACTCATGTAGTCAGCCCCTCCTCTCTATCCCCAGCCACACCTACAAATGCGATCTGTTCAGGGAAAATCTGCCTTAAGGGTGGCCGCACACCACCTATGCAATTTTATTTGCTGATGGTAGCTATGCACGATTACTACTATTGTATACTTACAGACGGGCTTCTCCACTACAACACAAGGACAAAGTACCTGCCGAAGAATTTTAGAGCGAATCTGGAAGAAATATCGGGGCCTGGTTATAAAATTTTGTAGCATTTTTTTGGAGCGGTGCGGTAAGTTGGAGCCCCGCAATTTAGTGCACTACTAGCCGAGCCGATACTCTACTGCAAGACAACGAGTTCTTATCCATTTCAATATTACTTTCTGATTTATTCGCAATTTTTTGAAAAATTCTCGTTGTGGTGCAGTTCATTATTTATTAGGTTTACCCGTGTGTAATTTTTTTTTTGTCGTTCTCATTATTAAATTCCAAGAAAACTGACATAAACTTTGGAACTTTAATTCCACTCGCAATGCTTAAGAAATAGCCCCGCCCCCATGTCTTGTACTACGAGTATGCGAGCAATTATTTTTCAATTGGTTTGTATTAGTTCTAAAAAGAGCCCGCCTATATCAAGAGTAAATAAACATCAATACAACAATAACAAGAGAGTCAGAAGAGAGAGCAGTTTATTGGAGATAGTCCGAGGTGAAGGTATTAGGTCTGCGCAACTTGGGAAGTCTTCGCTCCTTAGAAATCGAACCTGCTGGATCCATCTGCTTGAGTTCAGGTGCGCTAACAGGAGGAGAAGCAGCCTGGTGCACCTTGCCACGTGAGTTCAGACGGCGTATGGAGATTGCTGTAAACGGCTACGAGACAACAAGAAGCTAAACTAAAACACCACAAATTCGCAAAGTATACTTCTGCTACTACTGCGCGATTGTTTCTGCTCACGTATTATCGAATGGTGGGGTATTGGCGGGGAATAAATTAATGTCCGGATCTACAGGCGGTGCGCGTTGCTATGTGCGGCCACCCTTAACGCGGCAGTTTCAAAAAAAGGGCAACAATTATTTTTGTTCAATTTATTGTTGTTGATTTGGAAAACGCCACATAAAGGAGTTGGTAAAGCCAGGGGTGTGCGTCTTGTATTCTGTATATTATTAATGTGAGCCTCCGTGACACTATTAACAAATTCGGCCACTAACCGAGACAGAAGTTATTAGGGTTCATTTTAGGCCTCTCAGAGAAACTATTCTAGAATTATATGACATGAGTTGCATGAGTAAATGCATTATGTAGACACACCCCCACTGACCTGCAAGAGCTCTGCCTCCGGTATTCTGCAAGGTGCAGTGGATACTTGGTTCAGGAAGTCCACTAGCTCGTCCAAATCCATCCTCTTCTCTGCACTAGAACTCCCAGTTCGAGTAGAAACAGACCAGACTACGCCTTTCTTCTTGCCAGAGGTCATCTGGACAGCAACCTCGGCAAGTTTGTGAGCCTCTTCCACCGACTCCCTCAACTCATCCCCAGGCTCACTGTCACTGCAGCCTGTCCTGTCTCCCTCTGAGAGAAGCTCCTGGAGGTCTTCAACATCTGACACACACACACACACACACACATTATTAACAGAAGTGAACTAAAGCTATCGCGAGCTACAATACCAAAACCATCATAGAGCCCAGTATACACAAAATATTAGCAAAACAACAAAACAAAAACACAACAAAAAAACAAAAACAAAAACAAAACAAAAAAACAATTTTTTTGATGCTTTAGTTGCAAACCTTTAAACAAACAAACAAAAACAACAACAAAAAAACAACTCCATTAAAAAACAACACATCGTAAGAAGACCTGATAGATTCAATAAATACCTTCAGGTTGAAAGGTAGACCAATAATTCATAACTAGTAAAACCCTAACACAATCACTAGTGCCTAGCGAGTGACCTCTTACCAGGTTTCTCATCCATGTCTCCATTCAGTGCGGCTTGCACCCTGCCATGCCAGTTCTGGTAGCCCCGCGATCTCTCCTCCAAGATTCTCAACATGTGCTTCAGCTCCTCCATCGTGTATCTGTACCTTAACACTTTCTTAGAGGCGTGGCAGGTACAGAGGTTGTCCACATGGTAGGGGCACACCAGCTTGTTTGGCGAGCACGGGCAGCGGACTGCAGACAGGAAGCAGCAAGTGTTACACACACTGCACTGTCGGTCATCATCTGAGGACAGCTCAAAGTACTCGCGCTGCTCCTGAGTTATGCCCTGGGAAAAGAAAAGGAATAATAATAATTATAATAATAAATAACAACAGAAAATTTAATAGTGGTAGTAGTAGAACAGAAAACAACGATAATAATAAAGGAAAATTCTAAAAAAATGTATGGTCTGATTTTGCAAACCCCCCCCCCCCCCCCCCCCCTTCCCAACTGTAAGGGAAATACACATATTTATTTTTATACTATCATTGCAGCAAATGCTTATCACAACTAATAAAATAACAAGAAAAACAATAAACAACAACCAAATAAAACCAAACTAGACAACAATCAGATATCCCCCCACCTTCTCTCTCTCTAGCTCACATTGTCCTTGAGTCTGTTGAAGAAGTTCTGCTCCAGCTGTATCATCCTGCCAGCATCCTGACAGGTGGAGTGCAGCAGACACACCTCCAGTCTGTCTGGCTGGGCCATCATCTTGCACACGAGTTCATCGTGGGAAAACACCGGCATACGACACATACTGCGATAGTGTTCGATGCTCTCACGCCCAATTGGTAGCTGTAGAAATAACAATTCAAACAAACAAGAACCTCGAATTGTATTAAATGTAAAGGACAAAAAATAAATAATAATAATAATGCCGAAAGCTTGCCGGGAAAGTAGCCAACGTTAACAAACACCAAGCTAGTGTTTCTATTTCTTATATTACTCAGAAAATATTTGGTAAGGAGAGGTCAGTTTGTCAGAGGGTAATCAACATTTGGACTTTCTGTCCCGAAAGATGGTAATAACAAGTTTCGTCATTCCTCTCCAAACGAAACACCGTAATAACAATAACGACTTTTAACTACATAATTTTAAATTACCCAGTCAGCCAGTGAAAAGTTGACAGCCTCGGCAAAATTGAATCCTTGATTGAAGCCGGCATGATATGCTCTGGGGAATGTCACCACAAACTCCCCCGCCCTCTGATCCGTTCGCACCACCTGCAACACACACACACACACATAGAATAATGGCCTATGACACAGTGTTGACACACACATGATTCTGTGTTGTTCATGTGGAGCAAAACCCAACAACGGAAGTGAATCACTTGTGTATGTGTATCTCTGAGTGGTATTCACATGTGGCATGCCACACATGATAGATAAGAGATAACACATAATGAAAGAAACCATCACAATATTAGCAGCTGAACCCACACAGCTAATGTTCTTCTGTCTCTACAACTACATGAGTACACTCTGCAAGTATTTAATACCGCAAACACAGATTCCTATTTAGTCCTTTATTTAGGCTGGCAATTATCTGTATAATGTGTGTGTGTGTGTGTGTGTGTGTGTGTAGTAAAAAAAAAATCCACTGTTGGAGAGGTCAGTTTGTCAGAGGGTAATCAACAAATAAATATTCTGTCCCGAAAGACGGTAAAAATAAGGTTTCATCATTCCTCTCCAAAACAAACGAACAACAACCCCTCCCACCTCCTGACTCCAGTGCGTACCGGTATCCCTTGCTTCATAAGCACATTGGGTGAAAGAGTAGTGACCAGATGGTGCAGTAAGTCAGGTTGGTTCTCAAACAACTCAGGAGCCTGGTCCTTCATCGTTGCCTCAAGAGACTCGGCGTAGGCCCTGGGGACCCCGTACCAGGTCTTGGGTTCTCCCCTAAACACACAACAACTCTAATAACTAGCAGCTCTCTCAGTAAATGATGGCTCGGAGCAAAATAGTATTACATGTAAACGTACAATATGAGGAGGAAAAAAAAAAAAAAAAAAAAAAAAAAAAAAAAAAAAAAAAAAAAAAAAAAAAAAAAAAAAAAAAAAAAAAAAAAAAAAAAAAAAAAAAAGGTAGGGGGAGGAAGAAAAACAACAACACACACAAAAACAAACAAACTATAGGCAACAACTTGTGCCTCACTTTTCCCACCCACTCACCAGTGGAGATAGTTGATGGAGTAACTCCAGTGGTCTTCAATGTGCCAGCAGAAGCAAGAGAAACACATGCCAACATACGCCCACGGCACCTTCATGCCTGAAATGTCTGCGTCCACGTAACTCAAGATGGAGCCCCTGGCATTGGGCAAGTTGTTAAGATTCCAGTTTGAGTGGGCGTAACCACGCATGTCACGTGACGCTGTGGTGGACTCCTTCATGGGGAAACCGCTGCCCACCACAGAGGTCAATAGGTCGGCACCATATTCTACCACCACCTAACAATAGATGATATTGTGACAGTTATACACACAGAAACAACAACAACAACAAACAAACAACCAAAAAAAGACAAACAAAACACAAACAAAAAAACACGTGTATGTATTCTGAAGAGATCAGTTTGTCAGAGGTTGGTTTCCGCACTGGCTACAGTTGTCGCCTCATGAACTTTCACATGGGATCATCACACCTCTCCAGACACACACACACACACACACAAACACTCGCCTACTGTCCACCCATGAAATGGTACATGATGAAGAAGCCAGTGTACTACCTTTTCTCCCCACCCGCACACATGTACACACACCACATGCATACAATTACATACACACACACATACCTCATCCTCCATGGAACCGACCAGTCTCCAGAACTCTCTCTCTACAGAAGAACATGGCACTTGCTGCAAACACACACACACACACCTTTTAATACCAGTGGGTACAATATTCATGTGTATACGAACACAAATACCTCACTCACACAGAAGCTGGGAGATGAGTAACTTTATCAAATCTATATACCTTGGCGGACATTTTGAAGTAGTCTTGTTTGAACTGGTTGGCCTTGAGCTGGAAGGAGCTGAGACTGTATTGTTGCTTGGCTTGCTCGAATCCAAATGTTTCTGTAGGCTTCATGCACTCCTGAATGATAGCAACACAAAATACAAACCACTCAACAGCAAGCTTTCCCACAGGCAGCCTGTCTATGAATGAACCATGTAGTGTGTTTCCACATTTTCACCTTGTTGGACAGACATGTTAACAATTTGAGGACAGCTAATTGAAAAAAAAAAAGAAAAAAAAAAGAAAAAAAGGTTGTGTAAAAATTAGTGTGTACTAACACCCAAGTTTTAAAATTCTTTTCTCAAAATAGAAATAATGGTCTTAAAGTAACACGTCAGCATTAATAGCCTCCACCACACATTGAGTGCAGTGCATGGCTGCATGCAAGTCAGAGCTTCCCCACATGTATCTACCTCAGCCACACAGGTCGGGCAGCTCCAGTCTCCAGGGGGGACAGAGGAAAGGGGCGGGTCCAAACAAGTCATGTGATAGCTGACTTCACAGAACTCGCAGATGAGCAGTTCATCTTCACACTCGCCACTACCGCACACCACGCACACGACATCCTCTACCATACGAGACTACAGTACACACACACACACACCTTGACCTTGAAAGGACGCCACCCATAGGATGATGCTTCTCTGCCACAAGTGACAGACTAAATCAGTTATTAATGTTTATGTTTACACATACATATATATATATACACACACACACACACACGGGGGTTTAGTGAAGAGGTTTGGTTTATTAGGAATGTTGGTTAACCAAGACTAGATTCCGATTATCCAGGCTATTTAAACACCCAAGAGCATGGCAATAACTGATACAATACCTCAATGGGTAACAGTATATACTATTTATTGAAAACTTAGTGGTTATTTGGGAACTTGAAAAAGCTTTCAAAGTTGGCGTTTGAGACCCACACCTCACCTTTCTGACGCAGTTGATAATCCTGCTCCCTTCTCCCACGGCTACTGGCCTTACACCATCCTTGCAGTCAACACCAGTCTGAAACAGGACTCTGGACACAGAGGGGCAACCCCTGCTACTATCCACATCATCTTCCACGATCACATCTTGGTCGGAAGGTTCAGTTTTAATTATCTTCGAAGCTTCTTCGGCAGATTCTCTCTTAATGACAGGAGTCCCTCCACCAAGGGAACCATCAGATCCACTGCCTACATCCACACGTGTTGAGTACAAAAAGAAAGATCACAATGGTCTAATGTAAAGACTTCATCAAACGCTTTAAAATAATTTATAAATATTACTCCTATTTCTGCATTATAAAATACAATATTGATGCTAAATGTGAAAAAACAAAAAAAAAACAAAAAAAAAACAAAAAAAAAAAAACTTAGTTGTTGCCGGGGAATCTAACCCAGGACACCTGGCTTCTCTCTATACCCTTTAAGTGAGAAAGTGCACTTGATTCCTTGTCTAGCTACACTGCCTCTCCAAACACCATTCACTTAAGACTACAAACCTTACTTAATAAGACATGCTAACACAGCATTTCTAACTGTAGACTTTGAGCATATCACTAGATAGTAACCTCAGAACAAATGGTATTGCAATTCCACACCCAATTTATGACGTACCATCCTTACATGCACACAAGCATAAAAAATGTTAGACCTGATATCTCATTCCCCCTAGTATGTGGGCATCTAATACTTATCTTGCCATTATGAAAATACCACACTAGCTACACACACATCTCCTCAATCATTCCACACACATCTTCTGACACAAGAAAACGTACTCAGCCACTTAACAAGTACAGTTTGTCAGGCACTGCACACTTACTGGTCACGAACAGCTATTCTAGACATCATGCATATATATTATATTTGAATTTACATACGATTAATATTGTTATTTATTGCCTTGTAATTTAAATATACAGGAAATGGAAATGGCCAAGAACTATGTATCATGACACTGCCACCATTGGCCCCTCCCCCTTCCCATGTCTCACCATCCTCTTCACTGGAAGTGACAGAAGGCTTCCTCTTCTCTATGTAGTCACTCCTCTTGAGAGGTGCGAACGAGTTCTTGGGTCCAGGGGCAGTGAAGGCCAACTTCTTGAACTCCGGGTTGTCGTGGTCCATCTCCACAGTATAGTCTGGATCCTGAGAGGGAGACAGGTCAGACTCATGGCATAAATGGTAGGGACTGTATCGACCCTTTACCAACAATTGGAGCTCTATTGAACGACTATGGCATGACTTGTGGAAGTTTTGTGACTCACTGTGGTTCAGTGATGACCTACAACTAACTTGATAATACAGGCATTGATAAGGCTGAAATGTAAGCTAAACTTGTTGTGCTTCCTGCATCGTAGTGCTCTAAGGTGTCTATGCATGTGACCTCATTTAACAAATTTTAGACACACGAAGCCATTGGATTCACATCTGGCTACTAGACGCCTACTTCCCTGAATTAGGTACACTTAGGCTTGTAAATACCAGGGTCTCCCTGAAGCTGTGCATAAGCACTGGTAAGATAATAGCATCAGCAAATCTGGTAGGTGACACATTATGCTGTGGTTGTAGAGACACAAATACTATATCAGGTATATATCTACTACTTCAGGTATACCTTAGAAAACTATTTAAGATAAGCACTAGGCAGAACTGGCACAATACCTAGTAACTTCCTCTTTCTCCCCTCCCCCCTTAAAACCCCATTTTCATCCAATACACTCTCTTCTCCCTCCACCACACACACACTTTTTACCTCCCAGGAAGTGCCATTGGCAGTCTAGCCACCTGGTAGGACACATCTAGCCACCTGGTAGGACACATCTGGCCACCAGCAGAGACAGGACCCATGGAAATGAACTTCACATGCTTCTACACATGCAACTACCTAAACTGAGCATGCCCACAATACTTGGGTCACATGACCTGATCTCTCAACCAGGAAATGTAATCAGATCCCCCAATGGTCAACCAATCTGATATCAGTCAATCACAGCCTCCGGAGGTGATAACAAGT
>WLWD01001967.1_pt1 | contig 95853 bp, 78 predicted proteins | sample 6712731 | NCBI WGS metagenome assembly WLWD01 (sample SAMN12718690, study PRJNA576275) | sponge metagenome | isolation source: marine sponge | host: Mycale hentscheli | place: New Zealand: South Island, Marlborough, Capsize Point | collected 2014-11-01
ATTTAGGCTTTGGGGTCATTGGCATTTAGGCTGACTGCATCTAACCCATGGCCTATTGACATTGTGTAATGTGTGATACGTAAACAATTGACACTATACATAATATAATATTAGAATATTGCAAACCAAATTGGCTCCCTACAGAAGATGTTATTAAGGTAATAATACCCTGTTATTTCCAAGTGCAGACCAAATTATGCTGATTGAAATATCTTTGTAGGGAATATGTTCACAACATCCACGGTTTGTGCCAGGAAACAGTGTGACGAATATTCCAATTCCAGATGATATGCTTCCTGAAAAATCTAAGTCACCTCAACTGGGCTATGCTGTGCTGATTCCTTTTCTGGAATAACAAAACAGAACAATTGATCAGGTTCTAGGAGATGGTAATTGTCTTTTTCGAGCCTTGTCACTACAGCTCACAGGTAGCCAAGATTATCATGTGCAACTAAGAGGGATAGTGGCTCAGTGTGAGTCGGTAGTTACGTCTTTTCAAGGACTACATTCAGCAATCAACCAAACAGAGTTTGCTGAACATCTAAAAAAATATAAAAAAGATATGCACTTGGGGTACTAATTTGGAAATTATTGTTACTGCTACGCTGTTTCAGTTTGAAATATATGTTGTCTCGGATAGACTCAAGTATTCTCCCAATGTACAGGCATTAGCTGAGCTAAACGATAGTAACATAAAAAATCTTTCTGGCACATTTCCAATTTTGTCATCATAACAGAACCAATGGCTTGAAATTGCTCATGTATCAAGATGCCACTTTGATGCCACTTAGTCTATTGGCAATTCAGATTTATGCAGACCCATTCTAGAGGCACAATATTCTAGTGAAACAGTTGCTAGCTACTTAACTTTAGTATACATGTTTTTGCTGTGTACACTCACTAATTTTTTTGAGTATTATTTTGAGTCAACTTCAGTCAACTTTGTCATTAATAAGCACCCAGTTAGATAATTCCAGAATGTGTGCAGCTTTCATCTAATTCCTAATAAACTGCCCTATTCAACAAGTAATCTTAGCTATATCTATTTGAGAACAGATGCCTCTCACATAGCTATTATACAGTGCTGCTATCACCATATATCTCACTTCCATTTAGACTTGGCAGAGAGCAACAATAATATAGCTACATTATGAACCATGGTAAATTAGAGTCTTGATAAATAAGAAGCTGGAGCCTAGCATACAGAAAATTTGAATTATATTAGTCATTCTAAATCACAAAAAAGATCTCAGTAGCTAGCATCTAATTTGACATCAATTAGAGAATTCCTTGGAACACTACCTAATTATTATACATTACCAAAGAATACTATATAGCTAGGACCTGAAATTTTCACGAAAGGTGAAATTAATTTCAATTTATTCAGTTTATTACAAACTGCAGAGTAAGGGATGGTAGCAAGTTTAGTAGCTAAATAAAAGAAGAAAATAATTTTAATTGCTAACCAACTGCCACGCTGACTGTGCCCTATGATTTCACACACGAGCTCTCATAAAAACAAAACACATGCCTAAATACCTCGCAAATATTGCGGGAGTCGTCTACGTCCTACACGTACACGTGTACGTTGAGAGGGGGCGGAGACGTAGCATTGATCGCGCACGCGCAACAAATTTACAACCTTTATTTAAGGCTTTGGGATTTTCCTAGCCAGGTTGCTTGTAGGAGGAAAACCACAAACGAATCTTAAAATATTTTTTTTAATAACTGGCAAGGAAGATGCTGCAGTCCTATTGGCTTGAATGAGTCATGGCAGAGGGAGGAGGACAGAGCAGAACAGAGGTATGTAGTAAGTTCTTTGGGAGGCAACTATCTGTTCAAAGTTCCCTTTCCCCCCTCATATACAAGGAAAAGGGCCATATGAATAGTTTGTCTATTTTTTCCTGTTGTAATATAGCTGTAGTCTGTCTTCCAACATTCTTTCAATAGGAAATGTCAGAAACAGTGGTCAACAGGCTTTGAATGCAATATATAACAAACTGTAATACACTATTATTAGTGCCATTATAAGGTACATAAGAAGATGCTTCAAAATGGAGGGCTCCAAGGGAATTGTTGTAATCATTGTAGATTGTGCCCCAAAATAATGTGGTGGGGGAGGGGGGAATGGGATCACTGAATTGTATTATCAAATCATTTTGTAAATTGTATTATCAAGTCATTTTGTCAGGTCATTTTAGAGATGCATGATGTCACCATGCTACAAATAGCTGGAAAATGTCATAAGCTCTTATTGTCGACTTATCGGGTCTGGCCGTAGCTAGATTCTCCGTCAGCGCGCACCAGTAGTAGCGAATTATAGTATCGCCGCCACCAGAGTTATGATCTCTCACCAATTCCCAGGACACCCTCCCATAGGGGACTAATCTTAGGGTTTTTAGTGTAATTCGAAAACCATCGAGATACAGAACTGAATTAACAATGACATGCCGACAACATAAATACATGCCGGTGACCACACCTACATTTAGCACGAAACAATTTAGTCTTCCTGTTATAACACAAATGCATGTGGATGTATGCATACACAAATATACAACACCTGTGATCAACACTTACTGAGTTCACATGTGATACACAACAACAACTAAATTAGAGTTCTGATATGACACACACGTAAGCGTCCTGCGCACACACATCCTCTTCTTCCTTTCTCTTCATGTGGGAGGGCCAACATCTTCCCCCTTCTCTTTGAGCAGCACGCTCCTCTTTTCTGTTTCTTCGATCCTTCCGTCATGCATCCTACTCAGGGCATCGGCCACCACATTCGCCGTTCCTTTGCGATAATGTATGCTGAAGTTGTACTCGGTCAGCCCAATTAAGAAAGAAGCCTCCGGTTCTGTTGAGGTCTGCTCATCATGTTGGTCAAGCCCTTGTGGTCAGTCACCATCGTGAAGTGTCCACTGTAAAGGTAGAATGAAAAATGTCTTATGGCCTCGAACAGCGCTAGCCCTTCTAGCTCTTGGGCGCTGTATCTGCCCTCAGCGCCTCTCAGTTGTTGTTGGCGTATTGCAGCCTCCCCTCCCTATTTCTGCTTTCATTGAGGGTGGCCACCTCCCTGATGCATTCTAGCCTTTCGGCTACCTTCCCCACCCACTTGCACACCTTTAAGTTGTCTCTCTGGCATTCGAAAATCCCATAGTATAGTGCATCAAAGGGGGGTCCTCACCCGATAACCGTACACTAAGTCAAAAGGTGATAACCCTGACTCAGAATTGGGCATTTGCCTGAGTGTGAACAGCGCAAAAGGCAACTGTTCCACCCATCCTAGCTTCTTATCATCAGCCTTTTTCAGGATGCTTTTTAAGGTGGAATACATCCTTTTTATGGTGCCATTACATTGAGGGTGATAAGGGGATGTCCAGAACTGTTGTATCCCACTTAAGCTACACAATTCCCTCACCAATCTCGAACAGAATTGGGTGCCTTGGTCGGACATGATGGTCTCGGGTATCCCCATCCGGCAAAACACCTGCCACAGGCCTTCCGCTACTGACTTGGCGGTAATGGACTTCAAGGGTATGGCCTCAGGCCATCGCTAGACATATTGTGGTCAGAATGAATCGAGCCCCACCCTTCCCTTTAGGTAGTGGCCCAACTAGGTCAACGGCCATGCTCTCGAACGGCTCAGAGAGCACGGGCCTTTCTACTATGGGAGCCTTGGGAGGCATGTACTTGCTAGTACGCTGGCACTTGGTGCACGACTTACAATAGTTGATACAATCTTTCACCACACCCGGCCAATGGAAATAATTTGTAATCATGTCACTCACTTTATTCCCACTCAAATATCCCCCCAAGTCATGGCCACCTTCAGTATGCCCGGTCTGAATGAGGTGGGGACTACAATTAAGTCTTTGAAAGTCTCCCAGCAAGTCATCCTATGTAGTACCAGCAACCCACCTTTCCACCTGTACCCTTTTTCCTCCCTCGAACCCAACTCCCTAACATTCCTTAAGCTTGTATCACTCATTACTCCTTAATGAACTCTTCCCTGTCGCTGCCCTCCTTCAGGGGTTCCCAACTCTCCACAAACATTTGTTTATATCACTCTCTTCTCCCTCCTTGCCACCCCTGGCATCGACACCTTGACTACTATCACCTATATCCCTTGATACCTCATCATCCACTCCTCTTCCATTCACCGAAGCATCGAGCTCAGCGCCACCGTCCATCCTCTCATCAGCCTCAAGCCCCGCTGCCGAAGGCACTATCTCTGCTTCCTGCACCTCTTCTCCTCCATCTGCAACAGGCTTGGTGGGGGAGTAAAATACATTGTTAGCAGATACATCATCATCATTCATGCTTTCTTCCTTATCTTTCTAGTTTGGTTTCTGGTCAGTACATGTACATTGCCACAATTATTACTAGATGCACCCTGTATGAATTTGATGTCTTCTTCATTCTCAATATCAAAGGCAAATATACAGTAAGGGGCTGGGGTATCGGTGCTATCTACCGCCACCTTTTATGTCATCCATTTCCCATTTACTATGAACGTAGTGCATGCCATCTCACATCTCGTAGGAGCACCCTTCCACCTGAAACCCAGCAGTGTTCTCAGAAACATGCTATCACTAATAAGGGATTTGGGCACAACGCTAAAATCTGCGCCAGAATCGAACAGAATGTCCACCTCTATTCCATTCACCAGCCCTCTCCCAATATTCTTCTTTTTCCCTACCACGGTCACCGGGTTCACTCTCACTTTCTCCTTTCTTTCAGGACACCTGATACTGGGTTGGATGCGGGGGGAGTTACCGTGTCAACATTCGGACTACCTCCTCCCGATCCTTTCTGTTCAGTACCCGCCCAGCAGTTAAAGGCTTTATGGCCGCTTTTGCCACACTTGAAACAACTTAGCTTGGTGGTTGTATCCTCTCTAGGTTTTGTCACTCCCGCCGGGAGAAGGAAGTTACCCTTTGCTCTGGTTGACAACCACTCCTCCATTGCGGTTCTCAATTCTTCGATGATGCAATGTTCTTTGCCTCTAGAAATAGCTTCCCTGAATTAGGTAGGTATGCTCTGGCTATGGCCCTCAACAATTGAAATTTGCATTCCATAATAGGGTAGTCTTCACCACAGAATACTCACCCTTGTCCTCCATTAACAACTTAATTCTACCGTATAACCGTTCAGGCAAGGTAGGGTATAAGAAATCAACCCACAACTCCTCATCAACATTGCAGTCACTCATAACATATTCAAACTTTTGTAGGAACAGCGTCAGATCACCCCCTTCCTTAAATGAACCCAGCCTAGTTAACTTCTCCTTACATCTTTCTTCTGCCTTCCGGTATGTCCTTTCTTTATCCCATCTGTCCTTCTCTCTCTTCTGTCTTATCTCCTCCAGTCTATCCGCTTCCGCCTGCCTTAACCGTCTCTCCTCCTCTCTCCTTTCTGCTTCTCTCTCCGCCAGTTGCTGTATGTGTCTTTCTGCTTCTTCTCGTCTCAATTCCTCATTCCTCTCTGCCTCGTTCGCCCGTCTGTCTTCCCGGTCACGGTCTTTCTTTAATTATTATATTTAATGAGTTCCAGTTCTTATAGACTGAAGGTTTCAACAAGGAATTTCTATGAATTCTGCCTCCCATATAAACCATTTTGCTGCAGCTATGGCTTCTCTTAGATGGGGCATGTCCCAAAACTATTTCACCTAAAATTATGTTGTGGTTAATTTAATAATAGTTCTTCCCTTCTACTCATTAAATTCACTTCCTGTAGCATGTGTGAGTAGTGCGCTCACTAACCAACCAGGCCTTCTGTGTACCCACACAGGAAGTAATATTTTATGCACCAAGAACTATGTGTATGCATGTAAAGTATGTATGTGATCGTCTACAAATAAATCAGGTCGAACTCAGGTCCCTTCAAAGAATTGTTTTATAATTGCAACATCTACCCCAGCAAGAAACAAAAAGCTTCACTACAACAAAAAATATGAATAACAATAATAATAATGAATACATTTGGTAAAGGGTACGGTGCAGGTTAACAGTAATAGATGAATGGTATCTAGACCCTTTACCAGACCACTACACAAGGAAAGGATCTGGTGCCAGGCCTGTATACTATGTGTACTCATAGAAGAATACAATATAATGTACATTTATAGTCTACAGTCGGTCTAATACACTACAATAATTTTAATTGAGTCATTGTCTTCAGACCTCAATTGATCATGTGATATGCTTACAATGATTTCATTAATCATGCAGGAATGTTGCCATCTGGTATAAATTGGTATTATAGGTTTGACACCAGACCCTTTCCCGCATAGTGTTTCGGTAAAAGTCTGGCTGTGCCAGACTACGATATTTGTGTTGGCTAAGGAAGCATGCCCAATGAGACAGATATAACAATTTATAGATATGAGATACTCAAATAGAAAAGTATCTTCCCTCATCGGGTTGTAGTTCATCACAATAACAATATCAAATGGGTTTGTTTTTGTTTTTTAGGTAATCAAAATTTCAATTTTTACCCATAAAGTCAGAGGTTAAGCGTAATTCTATCTGTTGAGCTTGGAATCTTTATTTAAAGGAAATATTTTTTTTGTGTGGAAGGTGATACACCTTGTCATATTGAAATTATACTATTGTTTGTGTTGTATGTTTCCAATGTTTACAGAACAATCTCCTTCATCCTCTTGCCAGACTACACTGGAAACACTGCCATACATGGAAGGACTCCATCACTGCTGCACTTTGTGCAGCACTGCGTGACACTGTAGTAGTACTCGATTATTACTGCACACTTCACATCTCCTCTGCTGACCTTCACTCATGGGAAACCATTACAAGACCTTATTCCAACTCGTTTCTCACAACCTACAAATCCAAGTTTGTGTTAATTGGTGGTTTGAATCTCTCCACTTATAAACCCACTAGCCTTCTGTGGACGAGTACGAATGGTCTAGACTGGGAGAGTACACTACCTGCCATGCCCACTCGTCGCTACTATGCATCATCAGTCAGTGGAGGATCGCCAGAAGTCCTGGTAGTTGCTGGTGGGTGTGGTTTACATGGCAAAAAATTGGATGTAGTAGAAGTGTTAGTGGACAACCACTGGATGACTGTAGACCCTTTACCTATACCATGCAATGAGATGCAGTCCACATTCCATGAAGGTAACTTCTACTTCACCGGAGGAGACGGCAAGAAGGGAATCCTATTTACCTGCACCCTTGACTCTCTCATAGCATCAACTAGTTATGGCAGGACTAGTACACAAACATTGTGGAACAAGATGACACAGCCTTTTCACTTCTTCACAGTAGCCTCCTATTTATCTCATCTTATTAGTGTCGATAAGAATTCTACAATTCGAAGCTATTCCGATACAAGACAGGTGTGGATGGAGTCTACAAGTGTTGGAGACATACCACGAGAGATCAAGAGTAGTACTTCTCCATTGTCCACTGGAGAGTTGGTGATTGCTAATAATAAGGGAGTATATAAAGGAACTCTATCAGGTAAGTTTGTTTGTAGTTATTGTAGTTCTAATTATGTAGCTCGTATTCCAAAAGTGAAAAGTTGTAAATAGGCTAAATTACCTTTTCTGCTCAAGGAATTGCTTAGTTTCTAAGCTAGCGAGGTTAGCCTTTCATATAATTTAAAAATCTATGCTTTTTGTAGTAACCCTATATTATTTAGTGTTCACTTTTATATAAGTAGTAGTCTAGTTCAATTTTAGCTGTATTAGTATGTATGCCCATTTGCACATAAGCTCATTTTTACTCCCTGTGTTAGTATAAGTGCTTCTTTAAAAGTGTAATGTACATTAGCATTTGTATTGGTAAAAATTTTCTTTTTTAAATGTCACATAAACAACCTCTCTTTGTGGTTCTGCAGTGATTTCATATTCACCAGACAATAAAATTGATTCAGATGTCCTGTCTAGACTAGAGGCTGTGATGGGCATTCAGATCTGGTCTGCCCTGGCCAGCAAACATGCGGAACTATCTGTTTCAACTGGAGTGGAAATTAACGACATTAACTCCCAGAGATATCCTGCTACTTATGTAAGTAAAGTTATAGCTCTTTGGTTTGAATGTCATCCAACATGGAAGCAACTACTGGATGTCTTACAAGATGTAGGACTAGCAGACTTGAGTCAGCAAATCGAGGCATTTATGAGAGGTAAGACTGGTACAGAAATTAAACATTGGAAAATAAAACCAATGTGCTAGTAGAATATTAAATTATCTTTTAAAATGGATTCTGGATGTAAACCCAAAAAACTTAGATAATTTGCGGACGAGCAAAGTGAGGCAGACACTATCATAGTTAACACAATTGAAAATCTGTGATGTTCGTTTGTTTTTATATATGTTTGGACGTACGTATGTCATTTTGTGCTTTGACCCTAGCATTTTTGTGTTTGCTAGAAGGTCGATCCCGTTCCATAGTCCCTTAAAAGAATCTATAGATTATCTTTACCCGTATCATTGTAGAAATTGAAATATTTTCCACTTTGAATTCTTTTGCGGGTGCAGTTACAAAATTACCAGAGTTCATTTTTTATTCGAATTATTGGCAGTTGTAAGCTTATGCGCTATTTGTCATAGTTATACACCCTACACAACAGAATTGTTCCTTACCTGAAAATCCATTGTCTAATAGTCGAAGCACGGAGGTAAGTCTTGTGTTGGTATGTTCAGTAAGCAGTGTGTGTGAAAGTGTTGTGCATTACAGCTACTGCTTAGGTAAAGAATAGCACAATGTAAATGTTTTTGTAGCAAATAAATATATTAGCTGTCTTTACACAGATTTTTTGGCCACTACGGTAACTCCTCAGAAATTCCTTTGGTTTTGTTTTTAAGTCAAACAGTTGCAGCGAGTGGTTACTATGGCATTGAAACCGCTTTACCATTATGTACATAATTTAAAAACTCAACCGTTTTATCACTGGGAGTGTTAGAATTAAAAAACAATCACAATACTGGAATCTTATGTAGCCTAATTAGGGAGGATCGCTCGCCATTTGTGCTCAAACACACCACTAGTTATATTAGCTACATGTATAACTAGTGGTGCGCTCGAATAGCGCAAATGCATGGCGAGCGAGCAGACTCTTTTTACAGAAAAATAGGACAAATATTACATCTAACTGTAGTGCACAGTGTAACCCTTTCCATTCTCAGTTAGCATCAGAGAATCTAAAGTCTCTGATCCCAGACTAAGGAAGTGGACCCATGCATTGTAGTAACGATAACAGAATTACCTGAATAAACTTCGAAAGCAGTGGCAAAGAAGCGCAGCTTGACGAAGACTTCACAATTGTTTCAAGAAGAGAGTAGCTATAAACTTTTTGGTTGAAACAAAGTTGCGTAAGGCAGTGCAGCAGGATTCTCCACGCTAGTTAATTGAAAAATACTGGAACTGTGAACGCTTTACCTAACTTACGTAATTAGAAGCGCGGGCGAAATCTTTTGACGTACGCATACATACATACCTATATATATATATATCTGAAATCTCAATTGAACACAACTGATAGTCAGCTTCGCTCGCTTCGCTCGCTCGCTGAATAAATTATTCAGTTTCTGTTAATTTAAGAATCATCCAAAATTTACAATTAAATATTATGCTGTTTTAAACAAATAAATTAAAGTTAGATAGTCTGTCCAACCTGTAATGCTGTAATAAAGGAATGCGCAGGTGTCATCAAACAAAACTTGTAGTAGCTTATTTCAGTCATGGGTTTTTGACACAATCTATGCCAGCACATTAGGCAAAAAATGGGTGAATAGAAGTGCATTAGTTTTTGCTTCTATAATTGCAGTAGAATCTAGAAAATCTCAATGCCATTTGTAAATTTAAGCTACATATGCTGTAATCTGTCTAGTGTTTCCATCCTAATCAATTGCTAGCTGCTTTTTAAATATGTTTCACATTCTGGGACAAGTGATAAAGTCAATTTTCTTTACAATTAGAATTCTACAGTACAGAATGACACTATCCTATCACTTTTGTAATATGTTTCATATATTTTTTCTGGCTTCTAGCTATATTAGCTTTCCAAAGGCGCAAACACAGAATGCAAGCAGCTGCCTCTTTCAAATATTGTTTGAAATTTGGCATGGTCAATTGAACGAACAGACTAATTTTGAAGCAACAACTTCTTAACGCACTAATTATGGTCATGCTTATCACAATACAAGGGGGCGGGGTTGGAGGTGACGGGAAAGAAAATTCTCAAAGAAAGACAATGTTTCAAATTTGTCTTTACTTATCATGTTCTATGTATTTAGGTGACTACAAGTTTGAGGATGCTTACAAACACTTCATTGATTCCAAGGATGTGCTGGAGTTTATGTCCTTGAAGTTTATGTTCCTTGGACCACCACGACTGGGAAAGAGTACAACTCGTCGTCGAGTTATGAAAGAGATTGTGGATCTTAAATCTGCTGAAGAAGATAAGAAGATTCATGGCAGCACAGCAACTGTGGAGTGTTGCTCCAATATGTTAGTTAAAGACACATCCGATCCAACTTCAGGGGGAGCAGGCTGGACTATTGTACAGAGTCTCACTGAGGAAGCATGTCTACTCTTTCACAGTCTTAAAGATGGTCTAAAGTCTGAGTCAACATCTGAGGCTGCAGCTCATCCCCATGTTGACAATGAAACTGAGTCAGAAGTAGGTCAGGCTAGCAGCACAGGGCAGTCCCATCCTATTAAAAAGCCACCATCACGCTCATTATTGCGAAAAATGATGACAAAATTTAAATCTTTGACTAAATCTAAACAGGATAAGCTTAAGCAGGATAAGCTTCAGAACCCATCTCCTGAATCACAACCACATGTCGCAATTGATGAAGATGTCACATCACAAGACTATTCTGAGATAGCTGCATTATTTAAGGAGGTGTCACAACAGCCTGAGTTTGCAGAAGAGGTAAAATATACCTTTAAAGCCTTTTTGCGGATGGAAGACACCGGAGGTCAACCTGAACTGATGGACATGCTTCCAGCTCTCACCATAGGACCTGGCCTCTACTTGCTTTTCTTCAGTTACGAGTTCAAGCTTGATGAAGAATATCAGGTCTTTTATCAGAGAGCTTCGGGTGAGACAACCATACCTGAAAAATCTGTGTTTACTCTGCAAGAAATGCTTTTGTGCATGTTAGCCAGCATCTCTTGCTGCAGTGACTCAAATCGTCAGAAATTGATGAGATACTGGTGCCTTCCAAGTCAGTGGTGTATATAGTGGGTACTCACAAAGACAAGGTGTCTGAAGAATACATCGCTAGTGTTGACAAGCAGCTTCAAAACGTTATTCGGGAAACTGACTTTTTCACAAATGACATAGTTCAATTCTGCTCAGAAGATAAGCTTGTTGTTTCTTTGGACAACATGGGAGGTGGTAAGGAAGAAATTCGTCAATTACATCAGCTGCTTGAAAGTGCCATGGAGAATCACTTTAAGAAGCTCAAAATCCCAGCAGTGTGGCTTCTGTTCAGCTTGTGTCTTCGCATGAGAGATGTTAGGACAACCAGTTTGGCTACTTGCTTGGCCTTGTCCAATGCCTTCAATATGAGACCCTACGAAACAGAAGTAGCTCTGTGGTTTCTTCATCATCATGCCGGTGTTTTGATGTACTTCCCCAGTGTGTCTGATTTGGAAGACCTGGTCATCATCGACATCCAGGTAGTGTATGACAGCATTACTGGGATAATTCTTAACGCCATGAGCTTTGACACAGTACATATGGCTAAAGCTGAGAGATTCAGGAAGACAGGTCGATTCACAATGAAAGACTTGAAATCAACTACAACTAACATTTCAGGAGATCTCATTCCTCCTGAGCAACTGGTAGCTTTGCTTGCATATCTTCACATCATAGCCGAGATTGTGTCAGTCGAATCTTCTGATACTAACCCAGTACTAGAAGAAGAAAAGGAATACATCATGCCGTGCGTGCTAGAAAACACTAGTGCAAAAGAGCTTGATCAATTCCACACAGAATCCTGTAGCTCGTGCTTTGTGGACCCTCTCTTGATGTACTTCAGCAGTGGGTTTACTCCTATGGGACTCTTCTCTGTTGTAATGGCTTGTTTTATATCCAAAAAGTCTTTCACTTTCATTAAAGAAGGAATCAAGAAAAACATGGTGCACTTTCTGTATGGATCAAATTTAATTCGTGTAACATTTATATCTCGCTCTACGTATTTCGAAGTCATAGCTTCATGTAATCCAACTCTCCAAGAATCTGTTCACCACGAATGTTCTTCTCTAAAACAAGAAATTGAAGACACTCTAAAGGAGGCTAGTTCCAGAATGAACTACAGCAGCTACATGGACTTCCAGTTTGCCTTTGACTGTCGTTCACATGAAGGAAGGAATCATCTCGGGGTAGTCGATGGAGCAATATCTTTGCCGAAGGTTATGAAGTGTCTCCTCAATCCAGACAATCCACAAGCAGTTGTACTCACAAATAAACAGCTGATTTGGTATGGACAGGTAGGAAAGAATTGATTTGTGCGTTATCAGTCACAATAACTGACTTTAATTTAATTTGTATTAGAAATATGAAAAACAAGATTCTGAGGATGGGGAAGTTTCTGGAAGTAAGTCAAGCTATTGTTTTATCAACAGTACAATTAATAACATTGTTTTATTACAGGCAAGAATTACTTGAGCATATTTCTGAGTGTGTATCCTGAATTAATAAACTCTGTGAAGCTTTGCGTAATGGCAATAGCAGATCTTTGCTTTGGCGTTGGTCTCATTACACAATATACCTATGACCAACTTATCCAGCGTGTGGACTGGATCGACACAGACAAGGCAAGAATTCTTTTGAGCAGTATTCGTACAGCATTGTCAACTAAACCCACGGCTCTCAAGGAGTTCGTCAGCGTATTGTTTGAATCAGGAGAATGTAATGATGTAGCAAAAAAAATTCAGCATCAATTATAGTAAGTGGATCATTAGCTATAGTATATAATGATTGCTTTCTGTGATACTAGGTTTTGAATTGATTGAATTATAACTACACATCGAGCAGTGGATTGCAAGGAATGCACAGCAGTTCAATTTCACTTTACCACATTTTTTGTGTCCTTTTTTTCCTATTTTTTGTATATTCATTTTAGTAATTATATCTTTTTGTTAATTAATCATTATTAAAAAAATTTAAAAAGTTATAATCATTTCTAGCTAGGCTGATTTATTTGAATTGGTTTTCTTTGCAGTACACTGACATAATATTCTTGTTAATTGGGTTTAGCTACTCTCAGCAAATTGGTTTGATGTATTCTTTTGACAAATTACATTAAGTGAAGATCACACAACAGCTATTTAGGTTGTGAGTTCACAGCTCAGGGTAATAAGATGGATGTAGATTTTCATGTTAGTTTGGTATGTTATAACTAGTGGATAATGACTATATTGACACCATCCATAGCAGCGACATCATCCACAGCAGCGACACCATCCACAGCAGCGACACCATCCAAAGCAAAGACATCATCCACAGCAGCGACACCATCTACAGCAGCAACACCATCCACAGCAGCGACACCATTCACACCAGCGACACCATTCACAGCAGCAGCACCATCCACAGCAGCGACACCATTCACAGCAGCGACACTATCCACAGCAGCGACACCATCCACAGCAGCGACATCATCCACAGCAGCAACACTATCCACAGTAGCAACACCATCCACAGCAGCGACATCATCCACAGCAGCAACACTATCCACAGTAGCAACACCATCCACAGCAGCGACATCATCCACAGCAGCAACACTATCCACAGTAGCAACACCATCCACAGCAAAGACACCATCCACAGCAGCAACACCATCCACAGCAGCGACATCATCCACAGCAGCAACACTATCCACAGTAGCAACACCATCCACAGCAGTGTTCACATCATCTCATTTTCTCTTCGAGCAAGCTGAAGAAAAACCGAAGTAAAAAAATTCTTGACTGAATTGAAATTTTATATTAATAATAATATTATTCTTAATACTGTAAGTTAGTCAATAAAAATTGATTATAATGTTGCTAACTTCAAATGATCATGTCACAAAACTTAAAGGTGTATCGAAATTAAAATGAATAAGTTTATTCATTGTTTTGATGTTACTACACAGCACATGAGACATCGTATAGGTGCTGAAAGTCTTCGTTTGGCATTCCTAAGCCTTGCCAACAATTTCTGCTTTCTTTGTATCTAAAGTGATAAAAAGATACAACGAAAATAGTAAAAAATAGAATGATATTTGTATAGTAACCAACCTTTGAAAGTTCTTGGGTATGTGTCACATCAGGGTTGACCTCGTCCAAGTCAGGAACAAGAGTGATGTCCATGTACCTAAGACCGCTTTCCAAGTATTCACCGTGCACTTCTAAACTTGTCCTGCTATTTTGATGGAGATTGTCCAAAAAATTAGTAGCACTTGTGATGTCTTTTTTGTCCTCATTTAATGCAGGGCCCTCGTCCTCCTCTAAGATAGTGCAGGGAGCCTCATCTCTATCAGTGGCAATGCCATTTGGAAATTGATCTACAGAACTGTCCTTCATCTCTTCACCAGCTGCTAGGCTTGAGCCTGTGCTGGTTGAATATGCAGAGACTCGAATGTCATTGCATCCATGGGAGCGTGTGATGGATTGACCAGAGAAACAGTGACCACTGTGAGATGAGCTTGCTTCAGTATCCATATCCACTTCTCCCACTGTGAATTCTGAGCTTGTATCTGTGTCAAAGTCAAACTCTTCATCGCTTTCAAATTCAGTATCTAAATCATCATCATCATCATCATCATCAAATTCTTCATCTTCATTAACTTCCTCATCAATTTCCTCATCAGCATCCTTGTGTCCAACATCTTCCCTTACTACATTGTAGTCCTCATCTGTTCTTCCATCTTTGTTGGTTTCCTCGTCATTGTCCATTTCCTCGTCTTCGTCAGTTTTCTTGTCCTCGTTCGTTGCCACTTCCACATTCCATTCGTAATCATTCACCAATTTTACATCCTCAGTAATTTTTTTAGCGTATTGGCTAAAATCATCTTCACCAATTGCTACTTCATCCTCATCCCTTACCGATTCTTCCTCCCTGTTGTCATAGCAGTAGGGAGTCCTGTTGAATACCTCCATTTCAACCAGACATTGATGGTCTTCAAATGCTGTTGGAACTTCTGTCTGCCTATTCCAATTATTTTTTGAGCACTTGTTGAGCTCCATATCATATCTTGAAACTTGTCCCACATTACGTCTGTCTTCTAGTTGTTGATAATGAACCTCATTTTCAGGTTTGAAAACTGAGCCTGCAGAAGTATTGAGAGGCATACTTGTGGCCCAGTACTCTGCTTCACCATATCTGTCATGTGATAATTCACCAGTTGATGCCATGAAGGACTGATGGTTGAACTCCATGTTGCTAGTATTCACATCTTTCATCACCTCATCCACCAGCTCACCCACATCTAGGTCCTCGTGCTCTGTTTCTTCAGCATGGGTTGTGAAGAAACTGGTAGAAGGAGCTTGGGGAGGTGTCTGCTGAGAAGGCATCCAATGAGGAGGTGGAAGTCTAGATGACACGTCACTTGCAAGAGAAGCTGCATTGGATGTGAACCAGCCTCCATGACGGCCATTCTCAAAGCTGGTATGAAAAGTTCCTTCAGGTGATACTTCCCAGGTTGGGTCATTGTGCACTTGTTTTGGGGGACACTCTTCCTTTGTCGTCTCCTGGACTCGACCACTCTCCCAATGACCTTGGACTCCACTGGTATTGAACTTGGAGTAGGAACTTGATGGAGGATGTTCAGGAGAAGTATCTCCACAGTCTGCTGAGTGGTGAGTATCAGCAGTAAACAAGTAATCCCAACCGACACTCTCCAGGTCTTCCCGAGTTGCTTTGCCTGGTGATGTTACTGCAGGCATATCGAGAACTGCTGCATTGTTGTAAGTGTTCAAATTCTCCCAAAACTCTTCTCTGACCTCCTTTTCATCATGTGTTGCTGAATGATTTGAAAACAAAGTAAAAGTAGTCTCAGAAGGCTTATCTCCAGTTACGGGTGGAAAATTCCAGCAAGCAGTTGTCCTACCATCAAGAAAGGAATCCTTCATGATTCCTTGAGACTTTATGTCCATCAACCTTGTTGAGAAAAGATCTTCCTTAGCTGCATTGATAACACTCTCTTCCCATATCATTTGTGTGTCTATCTCTCCCCTATCACAGCCTCCTTCCTGTTGGGATGACTTCACAGGAGGAGGAATCCAGAAATTAGACATCAGGCTGGATGTAAGAGCAGTCTTGGGAGGAGAAACTGCTAATGGCTTGCAGCTAGTGGGGTCACTGTTGACAAAAGCATCTCTTCTAGACTCTTGTGGGAATGATGTTGCCAATTGGTTGTCCTTTGTAAATAGAGAGCAGGTGCTGTCCTCCAAGAATGACTCATGGACAGCCCCCCTTCCATTGCTGGTCACGTAATGAGAAGGAAAGTTTCCTCCTGTCTGTGGCTGGCTGATGAGCCAGGTGTTGCTTGAATTCTCCTTAGCCTCCCTGACCATTTCCCCTTGGGGATGGCTGGAATATTGATCCTGTGGCATTTGGAAAGGCACATTCCAGTGATCACGATAAGAATAGTCCATTGCTTCCAAGAACTCTTCAAAAGCACAGTTCCACGTTCACTCGGTTTGGTATTAGCTAATCGCTCAGTAATAATAAACTGACCTACAAAATATTAGAAAGAAATCTGCAACAAAGGCGTTTAATGATTCTCAAGCTCCAGCGTGCGAAGGTCAACGCGTACGAACGCCAGCATTTTGGCGCGTGCGATCCAATCGCCAGACCGCCGTATAGTCTGGGGTTAGGCGACTCTTTACCTTCCCATTATATGTGTGCGTGTGGAAAGGAAAGGGTCTGGTGAGAACTCTCCACATCGGATAAAACTATAGTGGTGCCCAATCAGATTGCAGTACAGCTGTATATAATTAGTGGTAGTCCTATGAGATTTTGTACCAGTTTAAAGTGAAAGTATCGTTTCTATGCCATCTATTCCAGGGAATTGTTAGGTCATTGTGATCTAGACAAATTACTGAAGTGATTCAAGAGATGGAAGGGCCTGAGTTAATGGAATGTACTTGAAATTATATGGGATTAATAGTGGAACTGAAGGGGATTAAATTTGATCGTGACATAATTAATTTTGCTAAAGCTGCAGTGGATGAGACTGTGCTTGTGAAAGAGACAACAACAACGATGGATAGGAAAGAGCATTACAGAACTACAACTAAAATCTTCAAAGAAAGTATGTGGAATAATTGTTGTACCTATTATCATCATGGTGATGATCAAATATACTACATACTACTACTACGAGTGATGATGATGATGATGATGATGATGAAACTTAGCCTAAAGTATAAGATATGAAATGAGTTTTGCTTTTGTAGCTATTATTTTGAAGAACATGTTGATTTGCTACAAATCTTTCCATACATTTTTGCATTTGCTATATTGTGTGAATTGTTACATTGACCATTCCTTGCATAGGCACATTTGTTTTATGGCTCTCAATGTTGACAAAGATTCACCTCTCTTCCTGCTTTTGTAGATTAAAAAACATACATTAATCAGTAATTGGGATTTCTGTGCCGATAAATTATTATAACAATAACTTGTGTTGTAAACAAAGAGAATTTATGAAGCTGTGAGCAGTGAGTGCGCACGTACGTCACAGCGTCGTACAAGTCTGGCTTAGCCAGACCCTTTACCGTACCTCTTGACGTCACGTTGAATGGGAAGGTAAAGGGTCGCTTACGTCAAATTTCCTTACCTAGGCTTGATCGAACCAACGCTGTAATTGTAGCGGAGAACTCCTATACCGGTAACTGTATTCATACACTACAGTGGAATAACCAGTCTGGTACATAGCTGTAGGATAAAACCTGTACTGCTAATTTTGTGGAAAAAGAAAAAGAAATGTTATATACATCTGACATGCAGATGGTATGTTATGTTACTCTTGTAGCTATATACTAATGATGGTCATACTTTTTTGGTATGCTAATAGAAAGATTTCTCGAACAGATGGCTAGGAAAAGGGGAAACGTTCCAGTGTTCCGTGTATTCTCCGCACAGAACATTTGGTAATCCTTTACCTAATCTCTACCTAGGTTCGCTGAGGCAGCTATTGGGACGAATACGCTAAAAACGACGAAGACCTTTTCTGTATTTTGGTGAGTCCGGAAATAGTGAGCCGCTTCCTAAGTCTTATACCAATTTCTTGCAACTGCATATCAGTGTAGCCAGGCGCTGTCAGGTTGTGTTGGGCTTTTTCTCCTGAGCTAGAAAATGATCGCTGCTACTAGCGCTGGACTGGGAACGTTGTACAGTCAGAGAATTGTCTTCAGTGGCACTCTAATGAAGAGATGCCAGGTAAGCCTACCTAGCTAACTTCCTTGTTACTCCGTGTTAGGCAGTAGCCTAGCTAGCTGATTAAAACTTGTGTAACTTACTAGTACAGATATGTGTTAAAGACAGTTCTGTGGCTAATGGGTTTCATAAATTTCCATACCTGGTTTGCAATTTGGTGGGGTGATGAAACTTCACTGGCCACACTCCCAACCAATACTAGGGTTGATAATAGAGGTGTATGGAAGACCCTTTCCAAATGAATTTTAATGTTCCTTTAGCTGTGAAGAAAAAGGCTTTTCATGTATCATGTAGTAAGTCACAATATTTTACTTGAAATATTCTTAAAAATTTTGTAAGCGAAAAGCAAAGTTATAAATTCAATAATGAAGATATTGCAAATACTAAATCAAAAGTTCATTGCTGCTCTAATTATTGTCTTGAAGTTCAGCTCCTCTTCCATCTTATGTATAAGTTGTGACCCCCTTGAGATAACACAAGCTCTATCTCAAGCCCTCTAAGATTAGTTCTTAAACAAACCTCTGATTGGCTTTCTTTTTTACCAAATAGGACACTTAGGTTTTGCAAGTCCTTTGATAAATAATTAAAATATTTAATTAAATTGTGGAAAGGAAAAAAATTGGAAGCATTCAATGATACCTTTGATAAAGTAAACCTGTCCCATATGAATACGTACCAGAGTGCCAGATGTTGTGGAGCTGATGCAGTACTGTTGAAGTACAACAGTGTAGTACTGGATGTTCGGAAAATTGAATTGTTTTAATAATAAATAACCCAGGGCGGTTCCAGCACCAATGAGGGGGAGGGGCCCCCAAATATATTTAGGTTAAAACTTTATGCAAATTGTTAAAATATATAAGTGATTTAGACATTTATGTGTAAATGAAGAGCGTAAATTATCGTGCCTAAATAATTTGACTATATTGCTACTCTTGTATATCATAATTTTTCAATATACTTGGTTCAAAGGGGAGTGGCCCTGCCCCCCTCAGGTTTCCCCCCACCCCCCTCTCCCGGAATCCTCCCCTGTATCCCTACATTGTGGAGATGACAGAGTGAGTGCATCTTGCGTGTGCACGTGCTATTAAGTTTGGGTAACGGTGGTTCATCTTTATATAATTGGAGCCTATGTCGTACTAAAATAAAAGGATTGGTGAAAATTATGGGGGCGTTGATAATTAATGTACTGAATGGAGCGAGCGATTGAGACAGCTATGATAGATTATGTTATACACACTTAATGCACCATCTGTTCCACCATCTTTGCTTGCACGGCTCACAGTGCCTGCTTAGTGCACAGGTGCACATAACTGCTAGTGGTTGCAAGAGAATTTGTGAGTGTGTGTACATGTGTGTGTGTGTGTGTTTTAGTCTTGAGGTTGTCCGAGATAAAGACTCAGACTAAATAGTTAAATTCACACAGCTGGCATGCACGTGCTACAAGGTGTGCCCAAGTTTTTGTCAATTTGTGTATGTCTATATTGTGTGTGTGTGAGAGAGAGAGATGGAGAGAGAGAGAGGGCTTTTGTATGGTGTCTTCCCACTAACTGCTGACTTGTGTGTATAATGGTTTGTGAAAGAATTCTTTTAATTGACTAAAGAAAATCTTACAAGTAGTTGTTTAGAACAGGGTGTGCTAAGGAGACATAGCTTTATATTTGTCAAGTTTCCTTTTAGCTTCATTTTTCAATCTGATAAAGTTCCTGATGGCGGTCGAGTCAGTGAGTGGGCGGGCGAGTTAGTGAGTGCCTTCTGTTTAGTTTCCTCTTTTGTTATGTTATGTTTTCTCGTTAGCGAAAGCTGAGAAACTAAAGGCATATTATTATTATTATTTGCATGTGGTGTGTCATTTATTTATTTTCATGTTACGAAACAGCCGATTGTGCTTGCTGCGGTAGCATTGGTTACCTCATGGATGACATAGCAAATTGTGTGTGTGTGTGTGTGTTTGCATGTGGCATATGTGTAAAATGTGTACATGAGTGTGTGTACGTATGTGTATACATGTGCAAGTGTGTGTGTGTGTGTGTGTGTGTTAATAGATAATAACATTTCTAAATTCCATATTAATAGCCTACGCACACCCACTGTCCCTACCACCAAATGATGACTCATTTCTTGTTGCTTCACTACGCTATGTCAAGTATGTAGATGTGTTCATTCCCCGATTCTGCCATCCAGGAAGATGAGTATTTCACGAGATGATGAGATGATGTAAGAAGGCAGGCTGGCTGTGTTTCGTTGGTAATTGAGGGGGTGGGGTGGAAATAATGGGAAAGGGCGGGGCTTGTGTGGCTTCGGTGCCGCGAGTCTGGCACTTCTGTGATTCAGATATAGTGTCAACAAATTATTTGTGCTGCATTTATTTGGTAAAGTAATTGTTTCATTGGTGGCCTGGACACTGCAGGATGAGGTACAATAGGCACTTGTGCCAACAGTGCACACCGTGGACTCTACTGGCACTACATGTTCAATTTGGTGGATACAACGACAGAAATAAATAAATATATTTGCTGGTATCTTTGTGAACCAAGCGAATTTATTAAATATGGAGAGTGGGTGTGTCTCCAATAATGAGCTGTGTCATGTGAGAGAGAGAGTGTGTGGGTGCATTTACATGTATATATACTAATTTGGCAGCTGTTGAAGTGAAGTGTGGTACTACCATGGCTGTATAAGTGATCATCATGCATTACTGAGCATGCCTGGAGCAGACAGAGAAGTTTGAACTGTTATATTTTAAGGCAAGTACTCTTAACTTGAGCTTCAAGGGACCAGGAACTAGAATTCGTAAAAGGGCTTTAAATTGTAAATTATAAGACAGCAATTATATATATATATATATTAGATCGTAAACTATATAAGAAATGTAATGCTATTTTGGGGAATGTGGGTAAAGTAAGATGATTCGAACTGTATTTTTGCGAGGGTTTTCCTCTGTAGCTGTCACAATGGTAACTTGATCTGCCATTTTCCTGTCATGAAATAAAGCTGCAGGTTGACGTTTCCATTCTCACAGAAACTTTACAAATGATATGTATCAGGACATGTTCCTCCAAGTCTGGGCTCTTCTTTAACATTCTTCCAAAAATTCCTCATCCCTCCATCCTCCCCCTTTGCCCCCCCCCCCCCCCCCCCCCCACACACACACACACACCACACCTTCACACCTACTCCCTGTAGTTACAAGTGACTCTCTGGCTTTCTTATTTCCATTATCTGACTTGCCATTTGATCATCTTTTTTGTTTTTTCCCTTCCATTTAAATTTTTATTTATTTATTTATTTTTGTGGCATATTATTGTTTTTTTTTTTGTGATCATCAACATCATCATCATCATCATAGCTCCATCTTTTCCCGTCTAGATCTTACTAACCCTCAGCCCACATGCGAGAGATGGTTATAGTAGTCGTCCTGTCTGTCTGTCTGTCTGCCATGCTCTGATTTTGGAGATAATTAGCAATTAACTGTTGATTTATGTATGAACTTACTCATAACAACAATTTAGGACCTTTTATTGTGCTACTTTTTTTTCTTTCTTTTTTTCCGGGCTTATTGTTGAGAAAATGCGAAGCTTTCAGCCGTGTAGGTACCAGCTTTAGTGGGTAACGCCCCCTAGCGTCACGTCATAATCACGTGAGCAAATAATTTCTTGCAGCCGGGCGGTGTAGTTTGCTTTATGCTCAGGTAAGTTAACGGAGTTTAAAGAAGTGAAGTTTCACGTTAACAATGTATACCGGTGAGTGTCTCTGGCCTGTTTAGCTTCTTCTCTTATGAAGACAGCATTTCCATGTACCATTTTCATTGCTCGAGCTATATTGATGCCTGATTAAAATAGCTAATGGATTGCTTGTTCTTTTGGAAGGAAATTATATTATTGTAACAACTAAGTAGTGTTTAGTAGCGCTGAGGGTTCGCACCTTTGGTGTTTCATCTTTCATCTTATCTCTGTTTGGTTCAATCGTTTGTTTTCATGAAAGTCATTTCCTCTAATAAACTTCATTAATTATTGTTTTTCTCTTGTTAGTAACACGGCCCATCTCGAGTTACCAATCACATGTGCTAATTGAAAGTGACAACTTCTCTATCAGTCTTTCACTGAGCATGCCCGTGAACATGACTATATATCCTCCTCTGTATGCGTTGCTGAAAATATTCATATGATCATTCACTTTGTTAGAAATTTATTTATTTATTTATGTATTTATGTATTTCTTTCTTTCTTCCTTTATTTATTTATTATTTATTTATTTATTTATTTATTTATATACCTATGTGTGTATTGTTCCTTGACTAGCTAACAGTGTATTACTGTGTGAATATGGAAAGTGTTTGGTTAGCCAGTTAGTGTCCGTTCTCTGCTAGTCTCTCTCTCCTCACATTCTCACCCACCTTTGATTAACCCTCAGCGCGCATGCGCGAGAGGGTTATGGTAGTCGTCCTGTCTGTCTGTCTGTCTGTCTGTTACGCTCTTATTTTGGAGAATACTGACAATTAGCAGTTGATTAGGTATGAACTTACTCAGGACGAAGATTTAAGACATTTTATTGTGCTACTTTTTTCTTTTTTTTTCGGGCTAATCGTTGAGAAAACACGAAGCTTTCAGCTCCGCGATAGGTAGCACACATTGGTGGAAGTTGTACAATGAATGAATGAATGAATGAATGAATGAATGAGACTATAATGTGATATAAACAGAATTGCTGACAAGGCAACACTAAGTCTTCCTAAACCACGAGGAGGCACATGCACCACAACTTACAGGATGGAGCTAACAGTAGCTAGCCATCTAGTTCACATGTTGGCACCAATAGCCCACAGAGAAATAGGAAAATCTCACAAATTCTCGACCGCTCCCCCTTCTCAGTAAAGATCAACACATCTCTCCAAGTAGTCTCTGAACTGCACACTGGGATACTCCCACGTGGTAGGGCACTTGTTACTAGGAGTGGCACTCAATTTAGGAGAGCAGAGCATGGGAGATGTTTTCAGGGGAACTTAACCCCCAGAGGGATTCCCACAGCCTTGTAGGGCCTCCTTCACACTGACCTGTGTGGCAGACTGACCTGTGTGGCAGACTGATCTGTTGTTTCTTCACCGTTTGGTAATTTAATCTCATACTTATTGTAGTTTAGTCCTAGTATCAGAAGTCACATGACCTCTGCTAGCTGTTCTCCTGCGTTACTGGATGTCACTACACCTCCTATTGTAATGGAATGTGGCAATCAACCCCACCCCCAAAACAACAACAACAACAACAACAAAAACTAAACAAAAAAATTGTAATGCAAAATTAATGAAGCACTAAGGTGCGAACCCTCAGCGCTATTAAGCACTACCTAGCGATTACACTCATCTGCTAGCTATTTTAATGATGAGGCAATCAGCTGTGTATGTATGTGTGTAAGTACATGAGAGGTGTCAATTGGTGTGAGTTTGTGTGTGTGTTTGCGTGCGTGATACCAGGTGTTTCTCTGGGGTTATTAGAGAGATGCATGAAGATGTCTTACAATTGATATTGAGTTATAGCTAACCAACACAATCTCCTCCCACCCTTAGAATGATGTCAGATGGCAAATTAGCCTCGGGCAGGATTCATAGCAAGGGACGGTGTGTGTGTTAGGCATGTGCAGTTGAGAAAGCATACACAGCAGAGATTGTGTGAGAGTACGGTTGCAAGGTGTGATGGTGGGTGTGGTCATGTGCCAGTGGGTGTGGTCATGTGCCAGTGCAATACTGTATGTGATTTTACCTTTCTTTGTGCATAAAAATTGTCAAAAAGGTCATTATTTTTTGTGACTCCATTCTTCACTGGTAGATTTCTTCTTTGCCTGAGAGTGTGTTCGCTCTCTTCAATCTCTTACTTTCTTTGCCAACAGTTCGTGGAAGATAGGTGTGATATCTTACAAACATCTCGAGCCTTTAAGACTAGACTTCTAATTTTACAAAGTAGTAATTGAAACCAGTCAATTAGGGCATGTGCACTAAGGCTTGAGCATATAGTTGTCATGGATACAGTTTCTTAAATGTGGGAGGAGAGAGAGAGGTGGTATGAACACTTAGTGGCAGTAGGAGGCCATTGTTTCCTAGTAGAACACCATCTGATCTCTTTCCTAGGAGTTCTGCTCTCTTAATTTGAATCCTTCTGACAATTAGAAGTGCTAGCTGGGTGTTACACAATTGAGTTTTTTATACATACTCTTATTACTAGAGTTATTAATACTTGCAATATTTTGTTGAACGATGTTCTCCAAATATCGGACATCATCGACACGTAATGAAAAGTGTTGTGTACGATGCTATATTCACTATTTATTGTTAGTATCACAACTACTTGGAGGGGGTGGGGCTGGAGGGTATCCATATGCCCCTGTTGTTAAAATGGTAATTAAGTAGAAGTAGCAAGTGTACGTCATAACAAATGAATTGATAACTTGAGTAGCAAAGTAGAGTATGTCATGTGATATATTATACATGTGTAGCAAAGTAGAGTATGTCATGTGATATATTATACATGTGTAGCATTCTTGACACATGTGCACCTGATTGGAGTAATTGAAGGTTTTGTTGTGGAGTATGTCGTTTTGTTTCATTTATAATTATGTAACTTTATCCTGCCTGTTAGCCTATGTACCACCACAAACATGTTGGGTAGGTGACTTGGACATTATACGTATGTATGTAAAACTACCATGTGGACTGATTGTACTGTGTGGGCGTGTGTGTTTGTAGTTGTCATGGAAACCAAGATATGTGGAGCTGGTGGCTGAGCCCAAGTCAGTAGCAGGTGAGGACTGTTGTTGTTGTTGTTGAGGTTAGGTTAGTTGTAGCCCAGTTTCAGAGTCAGACTGTGGGCTGCTTGCTCTCTATGGTTCTTTGGTTTCTGTGGTTGCTACAGTTCAGCTTAGCTGCCTGTCCAAGCTGCCTGTCCAAGCAGCCCTGTGTGTGTGTGTGTGTGTGTGTGCTGTTCTTGTGTGTGTGTGTGTGTGTGTGTGTGTGTGCTGTTCTTGTGTGTGTGTGTGTGCTGTTCTTGTGTGTGTGTGTGTGTGCTGTTCTTGTGTGTGTGTGTGTGTGTGTGTGTGTGTGTGTGTGCTGTTCTTGTGTGGGAGATCTAAATATATTTAAACTAGTGGTGTGCTTGAGCACAAATGGCGAGCGAGCCTGATAGTTAGGTAACATGAAATTAAGTATTGTTACTATGTTTTAGCTTAGTTCATGCAAACGCTATATGTATAGCAGTTATGACCTTTTATTTCAGCAAACAAATACAAAATCACTCTCTTACCTGAATGGTAACTTTTGTAGTATCAAACATCTGCCATTCTGATAATCTCAATCACCAGTAACTCTTGAACAAGCTCTCAGCTACGATAAAAAATAAACCAGTGTTATTATTTGTAATTTTAGCCAACAAATACGGAATTACTACTTACCTCATTCTTGAGTATTGATAACTTCTGTAGTATCAAATTGAAGTTACTTTGACCATCTGAATTACCTTGAATTCTTGACAACAAGCTCTTACCTACAAAAACAAAAGACAATCAATTTTAGCACACAAATACAAAATCACTTTCTTACCTCATTTTCTTGAGCAGTGGTAACTTTTGTAGTACCAAATTTGAGTCATTCTGACTATTTGAATTTACCAGTCACTGTTGACAACAAGCTCTTAGCTATAAAAAAGAAAGGCCAGACTTATTTTTGCATATTTAGCTAACAATATGGAATTACTACTTACCTCAGCATCCCTCGAGTAGTAGTAGCTTCCTTAGCAAATACTTTATGTGCTTACATACACTTTTCAGAAGTAGTGATAACTCCATTAGTACTGACTACAGGTGGTTCCTGACAACTAACAAGCCGCACTTAGCCGAAAAAAAGGCGAAGTTTTGAATTTAAATATGGTAAAGGATCTTCAATGCCATAGTAACGGGTCGAATCAACTTTTTGTTTCTTGAAAAGCAAGCGTTATCGCAGGAATTTTCTCACACTTTGGAGCTTAAGTATAAAGTAAGGCTTGCTTGATGCTGTAGTTTCAGAATAAACTGGGGTCAAGCCTAAAAAGCAGTGTTTTTTTAAGAAAAAAGTTCCCTGCGCGCGCGCTTAAAGGGCATACGTACAATCCATACATACATACATATATACATATATACATATAACATATACCCGATTTTGCATTATCCACCCCTAATACTGTCTCGCTCGCTCGCCAATTACATAATGTATTACTGATATGTGGAGTAGCCCACACGGTGCATGCATAAGGTCGTTCACTGGCTTCAAGATGGCCTGCATTTGTGGGGTCTGATCACAACAATCCGATTAGAAATTATTTGTATAATGCAAATAGCACACACATACATATGTGTGCAGAGCTCGTACAGAAAACAAATCTAGATGGGTGGAAACAACTTTCTTAGATGTAAGAGGTGCAGCAGTGGCGTAGGAAGGGGAGGGGCTCCGGGGGGGCTGGAACCCTCCTTAATTTGGGGGCACAATCTAACGAAGTGACTTCTCACATGAACACTTTTAAACCACAAAAACAAATGCCCTTGGAGCCCCATTACATATACTGAATCATCTTCCCACACCGATGCCGTGAGAAAGTCTATTGTGTAGGAGGGAATTACTTAGAGACGTGTGCAAAGCTATGCTGGCTTCATGTAAAATACAGCACTGAAGGATTGCTAGGGGCAAAGGCTTTTCTAGAGGTGGGAACCGCCCCCTTTTCTGCCCCTCCCCCCTCTAAATGCACATGTGAGCTGCTTGTTGCTAGGGCATACCAGTTTGTACAGGAAAGGTTATTACAGTCATGGCTGTGGACTTCAGAATGCAGAGTTTAGTATCTCTTCCATTCAGGGTACACTTGCTACTTCTACAACAGCCTGCTGTTTGTGGCTCCCAAAACTTCTCTGAATTCAAACTTGAAATAAATTCTGTTTCCACCGTATTTGAAATGTGGTAAACTGAGAGGTCTTGCGCAAGTTGTTTTCAGAAAGGTGCCAGAAAACAACCGTCACTGGTCGTTGTTATGACAACAAGGTTCCCTATTCCTGGAATAGAATCAAGCCTGGTTTTCACAAACTCTAGGTTTTTATTTATGTGTGTAGTTTATGACACTGCTTTGTGAGGTCTTTATGAAATTCAAGTAATTAAAAAAAATTGATCAAAATTGCGGAACTTATGCCCGAATTTAATTTGCTGCTCAAAATTTATGACTTTAAGCAAGTGCAGATATTGTGTAGCAGTAAGGCTACTGATTATATCTGTCACTGATCGTTCAGTGAACTCAGTTTAGTCCGACTAAAGAAAGTGATTAGTCTGAAGTTGCACAGGTAAAATATATGTTTGAAGCAGCTTTCTCTTGAAGTTGTCACGAGTTAAAGTCATGACCTGCCTACGTGTGCCCCTGACTGTTTGGGGATTTATGTCTGCACTATGTTAATCTAGTTTGTATATACGTAGTAAAAATGAATCTCTATGATTTCGAGCTGGTATGTATGTATGTAAATATGTGTGTATGCCTTGCATGGTCCTTGTTCGAGGCTGAATGCATATGTTTATGCAGTTTTGGAGTCCCTGGGGCTATTCTATGCTTCTGTCTTGCATCAGAATTTATCCGGTGTGTTTAATTCTCCTTCCTCTCTGATGAACGTGGCACACTTCATTGTTGGTCAACAATGGCTGCCGTGCGACTGCCCCTTCTCTGTACACACTGCTATTGGATACACGTTCAATCCCCTGTGGGGAAATATATATTTGTATATTTCATTTTCAAAATTACTTTCAAGTTTGATCGCTGTGTACCACGAGAACGTGCTGGGATTATTTTTAACATGAAAAATGAGTCACGAGAAATCTTCAAACAATGTTCCGCTAAACGTATGAATGAACGCACGGCCCAATATGGAGGCCATGGCAACACAGGAGTGGAGTACTATATTTAGAATTAAAGAATTGTGTCGTGAACTTACTTGCTATTTATAGCTACACAATGTCTTTTGGTTGGGTTCATTGGTTTGTGATTATCTATTAGACATATTCAGTGGGTGTAGCTATTGTGTAAATGTACCTCGATGATAGAGGTGCTTATGGCATTCTAGCGCAAAAACTTGTGTTTGTATGTTTTGTTTGTTTCAACTACATTTGTATATATGAGCGTATGTATGTGTGTGCTGTATGAACTTTGACCCTGTTAAAGTGGTAAATAAGAAACTTTGTAGTAAGTTATGACAACTTAGTTTGTTGGGATTCTGAGAGTAATTGAACCATCAGGTGACTGTTGGGGTTCGTGGCTATTTGTAAATGTAGTTTGTTGTGCTGTAATTGTTTGCTTGTTTGTTTTCAATACTTGATAATTAGAGTTGATTATAATAATGTAGTTGTGAGTAAGAGAATCGAGTGATGGAATTGAGCGAGAGGTTCTTCGAATGGAAACGTTCTTTGTTGGTGAAGTCATTAGTGATCCTCTAGTATTCTTTTTAAAAGATCCACTTAGTTGCTATTGTTTTAGTAAACTGTACAATCTTCACAATTCCCTCAAGTAGTGCATAAGTAATTGGTTTACCTACACTAAATATATAGAAATATCTTATATTTATTGCCCCATTTCTGACTATTCTTAACTAATTTATGATATTTATTGCATTTCCCTCACCCTCTTACGCCTATCTTGTCTCTCTCGTTTGACCACCCTTTACCAGGTCACAAGTACTCGTTCCAGCTGCTGATGTACGACCCTCGCAAGCAGAACTTGAAGAACTGCATCCAGCTGGAGGAGGTGGTGATGCTCAGGTCCTCCATGGACTGCCACTTCCAGCTCTACCTACCGGACAGCAAGATACTGCAGTTCCGAACAGAGTCACCCGACAAACAGGCTCAGTGGATGGCACTCATTAAAGTGGGCCTCGGAAGGGGTGAGACGGGTGGGATGGGATGGGCGGGGTTTCGTGGATGGCTGCAGATGTGTAGGTGTGGTTACGTGTGCCTACTTGTAATTTCAAGCCTCTAAGAATTATGTGTTTGTTGTTTGTGTTTTTACGTGTTGTTGATTGTACCTATTAAGTTTGCCCCTCACTTAATTGCTTCATTATTATCATTCTATACCTTTTCACTGGCCAAGTGACAGAGAATAATACGGGTATGTATTTAGGAGTGGGGGGAGGGTGAGAATGAGGAAGAGAGGAGAGATAGAGAGATGAGATAAGGGAAGGAATGGAAGGAGAGAGAGACATTACACACTGTCATTGTTGTGACTCAGTATTGTGTGTTGGTGTGACAACAATGGCTTCAGGCTGGTCTGCATTGTGTTGCCTAATTTCGGTACATTGTGGTCTGGGATATCTTTGATCTCTGTAAATGAGCTCAGATGATTGTTTTACTGGTACCATCTGGCAGACCAGAAGTGGGTACTGGTACCAGATGTGGGTACTGGTACCAGTTAGAGAGGTGTGACAGATATGGTGTTGTGTGATCTGGTAGCAGGTTCTGGTTCTAGACCTTATGCAAGGAAACTCTCACACGTTTGGTTTTAAAATCAAACTGCAATTGCTTTTAGGGGAACTGCGTATCGATTATCGCGGTGTGTTACAAAGAGATGGAAATGACTTTTAGCTGATGATGTGTCTATTGTGATGGTATTATACTGTCTTTATCTCACCTTATAAATGGAATAAACATCCTATCTCATAGTTCTTATGTTCCACATGTGAGCATGTACATCAATTGGGTTTGGTTTTGGGTGTTTATATTTTGTCTTCATTTTAATTCGCTCACCGACTGTTTACTGCTGGTAACTTAGAAGATGTGGTGGGCATGGCAAGGCAGATGCTGGTGAAATGGGTGCTGAGAATGTGATGTTGTATCTAAGATCTCAAATAGTGCACGCCATGTTTTATAATAGGTTTCATACATACAGAAGGCAGCTGACGCAAGATCTCTCACCCCCCTTCCCCTCCCCTCCAGCATGCATCATATAGGCTTGTGCATCTAAAATAGTAGTGTGGGTTTAAAATGGGTGTTGCTACACAATGCAGTCCCGCCCCCAGCAAAAAATTCCTGTTCGAAATCCTTTTGAATTTTTTTTTAATTTCTCTTGCCTGAAATACAATTCGTTTATTTAAATGAAGATTGATCAAGATTTGTTCAGAAAAAATGGCAAAGATGTTTATTTGCTTGCTTTTTATTTTTAATTTATATTTATTTATTAATCTGGCTGAAAATGTAATATTTTGTAGATTTTAATTACATTTAATCACTGTTGTTTAGTTACTTTATTTTTGCTTATTAAGAATACGTGTGAATGTTTTAATTAAACGTTTTAATTAAACGTTTGCTTTTTCCTTACATTATTTAAAACAATGTCTCTGTTTTTCTCATCCCTCTCTTCCTCCCTTCCTTCACACCTCTATCCTGCAGGTTCCATTTTCCACGTGCAAGTGAACGCGCTAGAGAACCTCCAGCACGCCATGCTATACAGCATCCAGGTGCAACTCCCTGCCCACCGCATCGGCCAGCTGGACCGTGTGCTCGTCCTGGCATCACCCATCAACGACATGGCCATCCACGCCTGGGACCTCAACCGCGTGCAGCGATTCTTCCAGCTGGACATCGGCATCCGCATGGAGATGTGTAGCGCGTGCCTCAGCAACTCCCAGGACCGCAGTATCACATTCGTCATGGATAAACGGTTCATTGGCGACTGCATCAAGTTCCTGTGCCGAGAAGCTCACATCAACTCTCACCCCATCAACCAGAATGGATTCACCGTCTACAACGTTCCTCATTATTGTTTCTATTGTTCTGAAGTTGAGGAGAAGAATCCTCCATCTTACTTGGATCAGGGAGGCGGGGCTCTGCTCGGTGCTGCTGCCACGGAGAAGAAAGCAGAGACACGCCTACACGAGTACGATTATCCCAACAAGCACCAACTCCCTCCAGAGGCGGCAGTTGAAAGAAAGAGACGACCACAACCGGCAAAGAACAAGAAGCCTCCATCTAACGCTGACTCTCTTCAGCCATATTTCCCATTCCCTGAGGAAGTGTGGGAAGATTACTCTGACTCCAAGCAGAAACTAGCGGCTAAAAGAAGCTCCCTTCCGCCCACGAGCTCTGAAAGTGGAATAGAAATGGCATCAAATTCTCATTTTGATTCAGCTTCACTGCCATCGGAAGTTACTAACAGAGATAATACGAATTCGTTTACGTCTTCGAAATCGGATGACACGTCTTTAGGAGAATCTCTCTTCCTGGCTGAAGGTATTTTGTCTGACGCTACAGAAAGCCACCAAACTTTAGATACAGCACGGGCTACTAACAGCGAAACCACTCCCACTTCTACCACAGACCTGCCTCCCAGAAACATCCCGCGAGCTATGCATACGACATCCGTCCCTGCCTCCAACCTTCATTACTACAACTTCCAGCCTCGCCTCAGGCCACAACACGAGAACACAATGATGAAAGTCATCCCCGTCCCGCCGAGGGGACTTCGAGCCAATAAGGACAACGGCCAGCAAAACTCAGCAGTGGGTGTGGTTGATCATCAGGCCACCAGGCCGATACCTTCAAAGGCGGAGCGTCATCCTGCGGGAGAAGGGACTAGGAGGAGTCAGGAATCGAATGTGGAATCGTCCAGGAGTAGTCTTCAAGATGGAGTGGGGGAAGCAGTGCCTTTATCGTCTCTGCAGTTTTACTCTTGGCAACATTCTGCAGAACCCGATCTCTCCAACTACGAAACTTCTCAACGTGTGGCCACTCAAATCGCTCAGAAAATGTCGAGTAATAATAAAACAAGCAGTAACAACGACGACGATGATGATGATGATGGAGACTACGAATATATGTCTCGATATTCTGTCAGATCCCAGCAGGCTAACGGCACTAATTCTTTCTCCCTGGCAGCTCTGGACCTCAGCAACTCAATGAGCAAGTATGCCTCTTCTCAAACGCAAGGCCAGTCCAGCTGGAACAGCAACAAGCGCAGTTTCGGCTCTCTCATTCGCACCTTCAGTGACACCAGCCTCGATTGTTCGAATAGCTCGTCTGTCAAATCATCGTTCGTTAGGCGCCCGAGTCTCGTCTGTTCTTCCAAGAACTCGTCGAATTGGTCTTTGGATGAAGACAGCTATGTAATGATGTCCCCATCGTCTATCCGTAAAGCTGAAAGCGAACGTTGCATTTCCCCATCTTACGTCAGGGATGTGCAATTTTTGGAAAAAAAGGCGACAGCTGAGTCTAATTCTAGCTCTCACCACACGTCAGTGAAGCAGCTCGGCGAGAAAAAGAAAGACGTGGCCGAAAAGAAGATCAGTCTAACGGATGCCGGTCATGTCGTCCGCAGAGATTGGGCCATCACATTGGAAGAATTAAGGAGAGAGCATGCTAAGATTGCCCAACAAGTAGCGCAAGTTGTACGAGCTCAGACCGGAGGAGACAAGCTGGACTTGAACGAGATCGCATACCTGGACTGGAGGAACAAAGAGGAGGCCTTCAAGAGAGACAAGCCCAAAGGAGCTTCGGACATGTTTCTCAAAGAGAGTGAGCCTCAGGATTCTCCGAATTTCTTGACGCCGTGGAAACCAACAAAGTATGAGCACTCGCATTCCGTTCCTTCTTCGCCTTCTTCCCCTCTCGAGTTTCTGCCTCAGTTGTTAGACCGCGACAGTGAGAAGAGTCCATACATCCCGCGGTCCTCTGCCGTCGTGAACAGACCTGCTACCGGTTCCAGCCGAAAGGACTATATCTCTTCAGTTTACGGTCGCAGCACTTCGTTGCCCAGGAACACCATTAAACCAACCAATAACAACACCTCCTCGGAATGCAAATCAGAGCGAATTATGGCCCTGCCCATATTGTCTAACCCCAAAGTGATTGCCAAAAAGCCGAGGAGTAGAGAGAGTTCCGTGGAGTCAGAAGAAGATATGGAGTACGTGCATGAGTTCATCACGATTGGCTCGCACAATAGGAAGCCCGTACCCGTTCCCAGGAAACCTGCGAAGAAACCCGTGGACAGCAGTCAGCAGGCCAGTATGGTTACCATGGGAATCTTCAGGGACATCAATTCATCGGATGGCAATGTTTTTGGAACATTTGGTGAAGGAAGATCCAGAGTGCCTACCTGGTTAAAACAAAGTATTTCAGAAGTGAGACAGTAATTTATGTCATTTTTATGCTCTCATTTTTCATCAGATTATAATCTAATTATAAGTAAGCTACTTAAAGTTTAATGGGTAAGGGATATAGCCAGTACTCGATATAGCCAGTACTCGATATAGTAGATATACAATAACTTCCCAACAGCTATATCGGTATCGGTAAAGGGTGGGCACGCCAGACTAGTAGGGTAAAGGGTTTTACCTTGGCAATAGAATGTCCCAGCGCATGGAAGTCTATAAAGACTATAATAGCAAATTTTCTCGTTCTTACAACATCCAATATTATGACATAATATTGGCTGTTGAACGAGAAAACTTTTCTATTATTATAATCATTTCAGCGGAATAACTGAATATAATAGATTACTTCAAAAAATATACATATAACAATGAATGAACATCTTGTACACACGGACAACAGAAGCCACTGATAAAGTCTTGTCACTAGCCAGCAATGAAATACAGCCTCAACTTTATCTCCTGAGGACAGAAGCTTGCAAGAAGTTCACAGAATCGCAAACCCGACCCTTTACCTACCGCCTGGTGATTAATCGGCTCGTTGGACTATAGTACAAATCACTCAACATAGTTATTAGAGCAGGTATTCTTATATGTGTGAGCCAGAGTCACAGAGTAGTTTTGAATTAGTAGAAATAAAGACAATCATTGGTATGGTCACAGTTGCACAGGAAACCTTCCTCATCTACACACACTGGTCCACAGTGACCAAATGAGGTGATGTACTTACCCGCTGTGGTAAATACTACTGTCTTGCCTAAGACACTATCAGCCACATAAACATAGTTACGGACTGTACACAGAGCAAACAATATCTCTCCATTCTAGTCTTGGTTAAAGGAGCGTAGGATATCTCTAGCCATATTGAGAACTACTATTGTTCTGTCTTTAGTACTGACATACAGGTTTCTATGACAATCAGGACACAAGTTGTACAATGTCATGTCTCTACCAGTGGAGATACGTCGAACAAAGTTCAGTTCTTTATCATACACTGCAATCTCACATTTATTGAAGCTTTCAGTGACTACAACTTCATCAGCTACAATAGCTATGTCCCAATGGCCTCAACTTGTCTGGTCCACCTGGATGACCCGTACTAAAATAACGTTAAAATCTCGATTACACTTGCCTATTTTACTACTAGTGAATCCAGTAGCTATAATAAACATTGTCTTCTTGGTCTACTGCTACTCCTTGCAATGCATCCATATGAAGAGACTTCATGTCTAGAGTCTAATTTTGAACGTGAACGTTTATAGGTGACTTTGGCTGTAAAAACAGATCTATTGGATTGAAATTGGCACCTTACATTTTATAAAGCAATTCTTTTGTTCGATTCTCGATTCATTTGATATTGTAAATTTGACTTCTTCATGAACTTCCATAATTTAGGAACTTCGGTGCAATGCCTCCATGATATCACTACAATTTCCTATCCAAGCATTTTCCAGAAGAAATTGCTGTAAAGCTTCAGCTGACTCCATCCCCACCTTTATGTCTAATTTTTCTAACATCTCTCCATCAACTTCTCGCTCACAGCACTCCTCCATCGTATTCTACTTGTGACATCACGATGCAGTCTAGTCTCGCATAGCCAGACCCTTTACCTATCAGCTACGCTGGGAAAGGGTCTGGTGGCATTAGTACATAGTAACAGTTCAATATCTCTCCAGATCTCAGGGGGAAGTTGCGGTTCTGGTGGTGGTTGTCAGTAATTTAGGATTACCGCAGCCACTCAATCAACTCCTTTTCACTGTCCCGAGACTTACGCGTATGTACTATAATAAAGGAATTGGGCAGTGGAACTTGCTGCAAATAAGGTGAACAACACTAGGATTCATGAAAGGGCTGCAGGAGTAAAATGATGGATATAAGATATTGACAACAACAACAACAAAAAAAAAAACAGGTGATTTTGTGACGATAATAATGCCACTGTTATAAGCTAGGAGAATAAGCTAGTATGTTGTAGCTTATAGCTACCAAAAAGTGTCTAAGGCAGTTATACACACTTTATAATCACACCTTCTATTGAAGTTTTTTTATGTGTGGTATTTTTAAGTTGACATAAGGGCTTAACCACGGAGCATCGGTGAAGGACTAATTACATTCCTTTTGAACTGGTACTATGTACTAATGCCACCAGACCCTTTCCCAGCGTAGCTGTTAGGTAAAGGGTCTGGCTACGCAAGACTAGATGCAGTCATGGCTTCACCATCAGAACATAGCTTCATACACTGCTCTGTGTGGTTAATTATACTACAGACCTCTTCACTGGCCATAGACAGCTTCTTCTTCCGTACGGCTAGCTTGTCAAGCTTATTTTGACCAATTTATGTTAAATTTTCCAGTAATTAAGTCTTGCATGCTTGCAGAATCTGTTGAAGCACATCAAAGGACATCTCTATCTCACCAGTCAGTTCTCTAACCTGTGCTTGAACTTCATTCTTTACCTTCTCCATACCTATAAATTCACGATGCAAATATTCTTTTACTTCTCTGAGAGGTTTGAGTGACTCCATGACTTCTTTCTTTTTGTTCCTTACTGCTACATTATTGAACTCTACGTTGTGGTCCCTGTGATCCTTCACAGTGTAGTCTCTACAGATTAGCTTGTTACAGTCAAAACAAAATATTTTTAACTTCTCTCCACGAGGTACAATTCTTTGGCTCAAAATGCTGAGGTATGAATTCTTTTCATAACTTTTTGTAGCTGTTCAATAGGGACACATTCATGACCATCAAAAACTGCTTTCATAACAGAGTGCATGTGGACACAGTTCTTGCAAGCAAATTTGTCACATTGACGACAAAATGCTTGGGCAATGGCATCAGAGTTGGAGCAGACCTCACTAACTTGTTTGGTTAAAGCATTTTAGTGCTTGCCATACATGGACTTCAAGCAGTTTAAGATGAAGGCAGATTGAAATTCTTCCTCACTCCCTCAGGAAGAATGGCTTCTTTGCGAGATTACCTTGACCTACCCTGAGGGCTAGTTGACGGACACACCCACAACAGAAGCTATGCAGGCAAGGAAAGGTTATTGGATCAGTATAAATATCCCGGCAGATGGAAGAAGTTATCTCTTTCTCGTAGATTATTTTCACCAATTTCTAGATTCACTGCCATTCTCTGGAGCGCGAGCGTTGCTAGTCACAGCATTCTTAAAATCGACCCTATACCCAACCAATACGCTGCAACTGCTATGCTAGGAAGGGGGCCAGGGGGTAATTTTCAGGGGGCTGGGCCCACCAATATTTCCCACGCTTATATTACTAAATAATGACCTTGTTTCGTGGGAATGCAATTTAACGGTTTAACCATAGTGACCCTTGATTAGGCCTTGCCCAATTATGCTGATTATCCTATTAGCTATTCTCCTAAACCCTGCCTAATTTCCTCATGAGCTTTACCACTATCAGAAAGTATAAATAAGCATTAAAATGTACCATTTAGAGTGCAAATAATACTGAAAAATACGTTATTCATTCAATATACATTATATTATACATGTAAAGTTTCAATATAATCTTTTATTGCAGTTCCTTGTTCATGAAACGAATGGATGTGTTCTGCAGTAAGCTTCTAAGCAAAAAATCATAGTGATAGATACTTCAATAGTCTTCCAGTGAAGCCGATACTATTGCACATTATGCGAGTGTTGTAGCTATAAAATACCCCTTTCAATAGTTGGCAACTTTTTGGCATGTGCCAGTTTTCCCTACCAACATTGTTGTTCTTCTTATTTCACTGCTATAGCTACAATAAAAATAGTATTTATATACAGTGGAACCTCTCTACAAAGGGACTCTGAAGAACAACTTGACTCTTAACAACAGCCAGCGTAAATGGAACACAGTGATCTATTACAATAAAAAATAAACTCTGAAAGCAGCCAAACTCTCTACAAGGGTCAAAAGACTTGACCCCAAGCATGACCTTTGTAGAGAGGTTCCACTGTATACATACACAAACACACATCATGTTGTGCAGGGGGGAAATGGCTTCATTCTATATCACATGCCATCTTTTCAACATGAGGAATGGAGACGTACACCAAAGTATGTCTAGCAATAGCTCTGAACTATCCAAATTTTCCCTGCAAATATCTTGAATCTGTGATACATTATGAGAAAGCACTATCAATACGACGGTTACTCAGTAATTCAATTAAAGAATAATGTAAATAGCTAAAGTAGCTAGGATGACAGCCAATGAAAAGTATGGGAGTAAAGAAGCTGAGGACTGCTGCATTGTTAGCTTAATCAGTTGTAAAATCGATACTATAATCATGACCTAAGTGTGAAAAGTACTGTAACAAGTAGGGTTGTAAGATGTCAATAACTTTAGCTATTTTTAACCAACATATATATGAACAACACCTGGAGTAATAAAGAAGCAGATGTTTAGAACTCAAATCTATACTAGAGTGGAGACAGCAAACCCAACAGTGAGGTTGGGGGAGGGGCTGAACTGTCTCCAATCAGCAGCTTTCTATTGCTGTACAGCACCAAATAGCATACAGAAGGTAGGGTGTCTCTCCCCTAGTATAAATCTTAAGCAGGGTTGCTGTGAGAGGGATAAATACCACTTCTTAGTCTCGCAAGCCAGACTTTTTCCCTACTCGCTGTTCTGTGCACGCAGCTAAGCAATTTCACAGGTCGCGCGCAGGTAACTACTATACGGCACGCGCGAAGCAGGTTCAAATCTAAGTGACGTCAAGGGGGGGGGGGGGATCAAGTAACCACATCCGGTCATATCTCCTTATATCGCATCAATTTAGGTACATTATAACTAAATTTTCAGTTTAGTATTTTTTCCTCACTGGATTGTGATACTCGTAAACAATGGAAAAGAAGTAAGTGTTTAAAATAGATAATTTAAACGGTGTACAATTATGGCTTGAAAACCGCATTTTTAGTGTCGAAACTATTTGCTAGTAAAAACAGCTGGTAGTTACGTAGTTTGTATACATTGCTTGCACCCTATAATATCGTTTTCTCCCGCGTGCCTCACTCCTAGATCCAAGAACAAGACTCAGGTACTGGCGTATTCCAGAAGGCAGAAAGAAAACGATACCTTCTCTGACATTGCAGACGCTCTACCGATCCAGGAGAATGCCAAAGACCTGGACAAAGCGTCCATCTTGAGGCTGGCCATCAACTACCTGAAGCTGAGAGACCTGATTCAAGATGGCAGAGAAGAAGCAGAGGAGGAGGAGACAGAGGGGTTGAAGGCTGAAGAAGGAGGAGTGAAAACTGAAGAATTATCTCCTGATGTTGGGGGTAAGAAATAAGAGAAAAGGATACAAGGGTAATAGCTAGCTGGCTAGCTCTTAGAACTGGTGTTCATTTTTGTGTGTTGAGTCATTTGTTTGCTTTTTAGTAATGACAAGTTCTGTTAATAAAGCATCCTCTTTTCTTGCCATTCTCAAGAGGTAGCAATTACTTGTGTAGGATGTACTCTAATAATAGGCTTTTAATGGACCATTTTCAGTTGTCTGAAGAATATAAGTAGCTACTATTAGCTCCTGAATGTAGCTAAGCTAAGTCAGTCAGCTCTTTCAATCATTGTACAGAGTTGGAATATTGACATGGTGATTATGACACGATTTTCCAGCATTTTGTAATAAAGCTTGCGGTAGTTATTCCAGAATCTTAATTACACATTCTATTAACGGTGTCTATATACATCTATAAGAAAGGGAATATAACAAGCATCCATTCTCCAAAAAGTGTGAGTAGAAAGAGGTAAAAAATAGAAGTTTGAAACTTAAATGTAATTTTTTTAATTGATGCCAATGGATCAAATAAACCTAAGTGTATAGACTGGTTGAATGGGTGTAATTTGATTAATGTAATTTGGCAATAAATAATTATAACTCCAAGGATTGTGTGGTCACTCAAAGAATTCAGCATTGACAATGCAGGGCTCAACTTATTCTATGAGAGGTCACTTTATAGTCAGGAAGAGTTCCTTGTTTGCTGAGAGTGTGACTCATAGGAAAACTAAAGCAAGTTTTGTTCTGGAAAATACAAAATACCATAAACTATTGTCATGACAACTCATTCCTTCTTGTTTGTTTGTTTGTTTGTTTGAGTTTCCCGTTTTGGCATTTCCATGTAAGACTATGTTGTTTTTTTTTTACAATTCCGAGTATTTTCCGCATCCTGAATTTTTTCTGCAAATAATGAGTGTTTCCAGTTTCTCCAGCTTGTGCAGGTTTCCCTGGTGATGTGTATAACTCTACACGTCTGTCCATGGCTAAGCTGTAAACTGCCAGACTGAATTGGTATCATTAGTGCAGTTAGCATTTCCTTGTGAGAGTATTAAGTTACACTTTATTCTGTGTTGTTGACTTAGTTAACGCTTCTAAGGCTATCACATTATTATTTACTACATCATGTGGCTTTTTTGAAAACGGCAACAGAAATAAAGCTAAAGCGAAAAAAAAAAAAATGAATACCACCATTGAGGCATTTTCAGGGCAAGGGAAAATTTGAAAAATAGTTTTGTTGTTCCAACAAATTTCCCACATCAGATGTTTCTCTCCGGGTGCTTGAGAAAGGAAGACATGGTTATTGTATCACATACTGTATCAACTGCTACCAGGAGACTTGGAGGTCTTCTCTGTGAAGCCACATTCCTGGGAGGCTAGACAGGATGCCAGGGGCCTTCAGACAAGGCTGAGAGTTGGTTTGAGCAGCTGTCTGCCGGAAGAAGGGCTCCAAAAAGGGTCGGCTAGTTGATTTTAGCGTGTGAAGGGTGGCATGGTAACAGCTTGTTCAACTCAAAGAGGAAATATCAACTTAATATAATGATAACCAAAGTGTATTATGTGTTTTTATCTCCCATTTTGGCATTCAAAGCTGCTACGTTGCCATAGTGGCTAGGTTAACACTTGAGGCCATGTAGTCAGTAGTAGTGAGATATGCAACAACCATTGAATAGTTGTAGCAAATTTTCTCGTTCCAACAGCCAATATTGTTAATTTAAACTTAACAATATTAAGTTTTAATTAACTTAATATTGGCTGTTAGAATGAGAAAAATTGCTGTTATTGTAATTATTTCGGCCAAGAATGACTGAATCATTGAACAGTTGCTGTAGCAGCACCGAGTCTTGTGTATGGTGTCTCCATGCAGCTAACCAGTTTAAATACTTTAATTTACAAGTGTGAAAATTTATTTAGATTAAGTACAAATCGCAGGTCTAACCAACCATACTCCATTATTGCTGCCTGTTTGTGGTGGGCTTATGACTGCTTACTTTCATGTGTAATTCTATTTCAAATGATACCTGCACGAGTTCATGAGCTTCGATTTGTGGTTAGGCAGTTACCCATGCCCGAGCTAGTGTTGCCATGGAAAAATAAATAATAATTATTGTTGCTGTCATGGGGAATGTCAGTATGATGAGTGCTGTAATTTAATTGTACCCTTTGTTTTCAACATGACTTGTGAGCCAGAGAAAGGAATGCCAGTCATTTCAAAAGAAATGTTACATCATTTCCAGTACATTAGGAAGTTGGCTATGAAATCACACGCAAATAAAGGTACCTGAAATAGTCAAAATTTGTACTTTTTGAAACAATTCACTAGGCTAGTGGGTATTTGCCATGGAGATGATGTATTAATGAAGATCAGTGTTCAGTAGATATTACCGCTTTTAGCAGGGATCATGTTAAGCATTATTAATATATTTTTACAGTAACATCAACAAAGTGAAAACATGCATATCTCAGATTAGTTCGCAGTCTTTTAGTAATTAGCACCTTCTTCTTGAAACTCCCCTGCTCTGTAATTTAATATTAATCAGTGCTTCACATCTAAACGGTTTCTCTTGACAACACTTGGCGTACGTGTATGTGTGTGTGTGCATACGTGAGTGGGCTAGCCCTAAGTGTTACCTCATAAGGGCATCGGTTACTATCCTCTCTCTATAATTGCCGCTGCTTTCCTGGGCTTTTGTTTGTGTTCCCTATGTAGCAGACCACAGCAATCCTCGTGAGCCATCCATTTCCGACTTCCTGCCCAATTTCTCCAAAGATGCTATTCAGGTAAGGCGAACAGAATATTGAATTAATCCATATTTATTATTTGTAACCAAGGTACATAAATTCATAAGATTCGTGGAACTTTAATTTGGTAAATTCAAAGTAAATTTACAGGAGAAGGAAAGACACAGTTTATTAGCTTAGAACTGGATTGGACTTATTCATTCGTTTGTTCTTTTTTTTTTTTTTCTTTTTTTTTTTTTTTGTGGTCATGCACTAAACCTCAATTTAACAAACAGGTTCTAAGAAAGAGTTGATGGTTATTCTTAGTTTTGTACTGGTACGTGGTTAATTAGAAGTTACTTCTGTAGTATGGTGTGGTTTGAACCTAAATGAGAAAAACCACTTCTGGAATTTGTGAAGGAAGTAGGGAGTTAGAGAGTTGGTTGTGTGGTTTTGATGTTGTAGTTCTGCAGGAAATATCAATTATTTAAACTGCCACAGACATCCTGTATGGAGTTGTTCCAGACCTCCCAAGCTTTTCTAGCTGTATCTGCACCCCCAAGCATACTATCAACAGAGAATCCACAAAATACATGTTACTGCTGTAAAAAAAATAAATAATAATAAATAAATAAATAAATAAAGGTGTTATTAATTACATCCATTTTTTGTTTCTTGTATCTATCTTAACTGTCTGACTGTCTGTCACTGTCTGTCTGTCACTGTCTGCCTGTCTGTCATACTGTCTGTCTGTCTGTCACTGTCTGTCTGTCTGTCACTGTCTGTCTGTCTGTCACTGTCTGTCTGTCTGTCACTGTCTGTCTGTCACTGTCTGTCTGTCACTGTCTGTCTGTCACTGTCTGTCTGTCTGTCACTGTCTGCCTGTCTGTCTGTAGGCCTTGGATGGGTTTCTGATGGTCATGTCTCGGGATGGCAGAATTCTGTTCTCTTCAGACTCCATCTCCAACCACTTAGGACTCAGACAGGTAAGGGGTCACAAGAGCGAGAGAGTCGGTAAGGGCGGGAAAGACAGAGGAAGGTACTTAGCAAGTTTTTTTTTTTTTTTTTTTTTTGTAACATTTGTATAAGCAGAACCTATTGTTTTAGTGGAGGTGGGGTAATGGAAGAGTTATTAACCCTCAGCGTGCATGCGTGAGAGGTTATGGAGTCATCCTGTCTGTTAGCTATATTGATGCCTGATTAAAATGGATTGCTTGTTCTTTTAGTCTGAGATTATATTGTAATAGCTAGGTAGTGTTTAATAGCACTGAGGGTTCACACCTTTGTGAATCATATTCTGTTAGTATTTCATTCTATAAGCATTGGAGGACATCTCTAAGTGTCTCCTAGACCCAACATCTCCCACAATCTCCATCACATGACTCTCTCTCTCTCCTAAACAATCTCTCAGTCAGTCTGACAAACTCCAGGTGCAAGACTGTCCATTTAGTCTAGCTAACTTACCAGCGTCTTCTCCCTCCTGATCTCGAATCCCTTGTATGGATTCTAGTGCTTTCCTGTTTAGCCTAATTCGCTCATTCGTGGTCGGTCAGTCATTGTCTTCTAGCTGTCCGTGTGATCGTACGGTCATGCCTCGTTAAATGGAGTTTTTCCGTCACATGACACATGCCCCCAGTGTGACGTGATAGCACACGCCCATATAGACACACTGGTCAGGTTCTTGGCAGGTCTAGCCTGAGGGGAGGGGTCCTCTGTTGGTTGATTTCACTTGAAGGAGTTCCGCTAGGATGCAGTTTTGCCATACATGGAGCTTAACAATGGCACATGCTTTGATGATATTTTGTGGGGGGTTTTTCCTTGAAGTTGACAAAAAAAATTTGTTTATTTAGAGTTCATGTTTTTTTTGCTTGTTTGTTTGTTTGTGTTGAGATTGGCTAGATAATGTGTTGGTTGAAAGTTGAGAGATGTGTCAGTTGCCAGTTACCCGGGTAGTTGGCGGAATATCTGTCTTGGCATCTCAATTAGTAAAACTCTTCCCACTAAGTGTTTGTTGAAGTGTGGGGGCGAGATCCTCCTGTTCCATATAACCCCTGGTAATTGGCGAGCGAGACACTTAAAGGGGTAACACAATTGAAAATCGGGGATGTTTGTTTATTTAGATATATGTTTGGACGTATGTATGTCATTTTGTACTTTGACCCTCCGTATTTTTGTGTTCGCTCGGCGTTTGACCCCGTCCCAAACTTCACTAAACAGAATCCTCTGGTTTAGCGACCATTACCCGTATCACCTTAGAAATTGAATTGTTTACCGCTTTGAATTGTTTTGCGGGTGCAGTTAAAACGCAAAAACTTATGGGAGCTCCATTTCTATTCAAGTTAGTGGCGGTGGTAAGTTAATACGCTGTTATAAGCCCTACTCAACAGCATTTACTTGAAAATTCATTGTCCACTAGACGAACCGCGAAGGTAAGTCTTGCGTAGGTATGTTCAGTTGTGTGAAAGTAGCGTTACAACTACTATTAAGAATATCACAAAGAAAATTTTAAATAACGTGACTTGATTTTGTTGCTTCTTTTTCAGTTCAAACAGTTGCGGGGAGTGGTTACTATGGCATTGAATCCCCTTTACCGCATATACTTAATTTAAAAACTCGACTTTATTTTAGTAGCTTGAGTGTTAATTGTTAAAATCAATCATTTAACAATAGTGTAATTTAAGGCTCGCTCGCCATTTGTGCTCAAACACACCACTAGTTAATATGCCTCCAATGCTGTGGTGTGAACGTTCCAATTAATACTTTACCGGGAATTGCCCGGGAAATATCAAGTTTAGGAGTGCATGGAGTTTTGAGGGACGTGCAGGAACGTTTGATTACTGAGATAATACAAACAAACAAACAAACAAAAGAAAGGGTTGTGGCTGTTGTTTGGTATATTTCACCTCCTGCGGATAAGCAAACGCCACAACAACTGAAGGTTTCCTTGTACTGCGGCAATAGTGAGAGTGTATGCTAGTTCTTAGCCCAACTCTTTCCCAACAGAATCATAGAACCCATACTTTACCATTCCTTGTCTCCGTGGTTATTAGTGCATTGTGACTGGAGGTTTTTTTTCGCTGTCTCTGGCTGTGTGTGTGGTGAGCCGGTGAGTCTGCCACGTTCATGGAAACCACGGGAATAGTCTCCCTCCATCCTGTGTTGTGAATTATTGCAGTGCTGTATACCACGCAAGATCGTGGAAATATCGCTTGAATAACTTTCAGGATTGCGAAAATAAAACTTGAGAAATGAAATAGAGTTCTTAGGAAAGACAGAAATAGTTCCTGTGTAATTTGTTTAGCCCCCCCCCCCCCAACAAATTTTAATTAATTGACCCTTGTCCTTGTGAGTTCCCAATGCCTTCTGAAGGCGGGTCTACTTGTACCTCTTTTAGCAGATTCTCCCAAAATGATTCTTCTCATGTACTCCAACTAGTGATCTAATTTCTGGAAGTAAACATTCTTGTCGGCTGAAGTCGTTGCCAAGGTCAGCTCATCCTCCATTTTATAGCTACCATCTCCAGTACTTGTTCTAGTCTGACAGAATTGACTGGTTGGTGAAAGCAATCCACCAGCCAGTCACAGCAACCGTTTGATCTTGATAGATTCACATCGTCTAAATTACTGCTCATTTGCGTGGCCTATAAGGGTATGAGTAGCTGAAGTCTACGTCTGTTTGTGTTTGCACGATGTGAAGGGAAATTTGATTACAATGATTACTAACAGTGCCGACAGATAACGTGGTACCATTGGTAATCTTGTTTATATTTTTGGCAGCATAGAAACCTTTTATAATATCTGAGAGCTGGGAGATGTTGAAATTAGGAAGAAAACTTGTTAAAATTCTGGTGAATAAAGCACACTAATTTGTAACCATGGTGGCACACTTCATACAAGATGTTAGCTTTGAATGAATTACACCAGGCAGTCAGTTGCTGGACTTCCTCCCTAGACCTGATGCACAAGTCACTGAAATGAAAATGTTAGACAACAATAAATATTAAATACCGTTGCTATATTGTTGTCAGGTGTAATAACTTGGCAAGTGTGCAATAACACTTGCCCGGTATTTAAAATAGTTAAAGCATGAGCGCTTAGTGCCTAGTACATTTATCGCACTCAGTCCTCGGGCCTACGGCCCTCGGGCTGTCGTGCAATAAATCGACTAGAAACTAAGCGCTCATGCTTTAACTATAACTTAATTAGTGTAAGTATCATTTTTATCACATTTTTTTCCATAGCCTTAAGCCAAGTTGTCAATTGTTTGTGTGTGTGTGTGTGTTTGTTAGGTTGATGTGATAGGTCAGAAAGTGCAGGATATTATTCATCCTCAAGATTGCTCTGAAGTTATACGTATCTTCCAGACACAAGGCAACGACTCTGAACAAGGTGAGTAGAACACAGAGACACATGCCACCTTGACAGAGATGTAGCCAACTTGAATGTGTTGATAACATCTGCACTCGCTCTTTCATTATTTGATAATTTTGTTTTGTTGTTGTTTTGTTTTGTTGTTTGTGTGTTGTTCAGTGTTTGATAAGAAGGACCCATTGAGGAGGAAGTTTGTGGTTCGTATGCGGTGTGCCTTCACTCCGAGTGTCAGATCTATTTCCAGGTGCTCCAATTTCAAGGTACTTAATATTGGACAGTGAAAATGAATGTATTGTAGAAGAAGGAACAAATGAATGAGTGATTGAATAAATGAGGAATGAATTAACATGCGATGGAATTGAGGAACTATTGGATGAATGAATTAATGGGTGATTGGATTAATGAATTAATGGGTGATTGGATTAATGAATTAATGGGTGATTGGATTAATGAATTAATGGGTGATTGGATTAATGAATTAATGGGTGACTGTGTGGATGAATTAATGGGTGATTGGATTAATGTTTAATGAGTGAATTTTAAGAAGTGATTATATGAAAGTCAATAAAGTGAATGATTTAAAATGTTTATTGAACTACACTTGAATCCAATATGCAATGGTTGGTATTGTCCAGTCTGTTAGTAGAACTGACAGAGTATCAAATTAATTACATGAAATTCAACATCACTGGACGACTTGGTCAATGTGACAGAATTGACAAATGAAAAAAAAATTTTTTTTTTTAAATATTTTTAGCCAATCTTCTGTTCCTGCTATTTGAAGTTTGGTCGTAGCGGCGTCGGTAGAGGCCATTTTCTTGGTATGGTTGTGTTCTGTAAGCTAGCCACTGTATCCAGGATCAAAGAAATGGTGGTCGGCACCTTCTTCAAAACTAAACACTCCCTGGACCTCAGCTACACGTCTGTGGACACTCGGTAAGGGGTGGATCAGCGAATATATGCTATATTTGTTACGTGTCAAATAAAAGGAGCACATTTTTGCAACATAGCAAATTAGTATTGGTATTAAAGACAAAATATTGTACAAGTTTAATCTGAAAAGAAAAGAGAAAGAGGTTAGGACATGACAATATCCAAGGGTAGGTGCAGAAATGTCAGACTGTAGTTGCTAGGAGCAGATGAAATACTAACCACCATGGCTGCATTTGGTTTTAAGATTGTTATATTTCCTTCCAGCATTCGTTGGATATTGGGCTACGACCCCATGGAGATGACCGGCCTGAAGGCATACCAATATTTCCACCCACTGGACCTGGGAGTCACTTCCAGCTGCCACATGAACTGTAAGTAAACACAATAAACAAACAAACATAAACAAACAAACAAAAACAAGAAAGCAAAAAACACAAACGGAGAATACTTGAAAAATACATCAAGCTTTGTGGTATTTGAGTGTTTCAGTGGTCTTTTTTATTGACTCCATCTTAAGCATACTAATTGCCATTTCATAAGGCCTAATTATTAATGCCTACAGGCAATAGTAATACTGTCAACATGTGTATTATGACTTGGTAAGATGATGGTAAAGTGCATCACAGAATCACATGCTTTGCTTAACTACATGCTTGTGGTTTTCTCGTTTACCAACAATCGTCTGTTTGTTGACGGTGGAAAATTATTTTCTACAAACGAACTTCATTTCATCATTGGTATGCATGTCAGACTTAACCATGGCAACCGCATCGTGCTAATTGGATGAGAAGCCTAAAGGCATATGTGATTTGCATTCACCAGAACTGTGCTAGCCTATAGATCAGGTGAATGAGATAGACTGTTCATGCAATCTAGGTCTGTTAACTGTAGGCGTGGTTAGTCGGCCACGCCTATAACCACGCCTACAGGTAACGGTCTTTGTTGCGTTGCATGGGATAAAATTAACTTTTTCTAACATATTTGAAATGAAGCAAGCTCCTTTGGTAAAGACACATAGTTTTGCCATATCTTTTGAACACAATTACTTAACTCTGCTACACAAAGGCATGAGTAATACAAATTACACATCGATATATTTGCAAGTAGCATTGTAAACATTTCCAATTAAAGAGGAAACCCTACTAATCATTACTCCCGGTGGTCTTGGACTTCAACACAAGCTAAAGGTACTCTGAATAAATCATTGGCCCTCCAGTGTGTGTGGGTGTACTAGAACAGGAGGTAACAGAAGCCTGATGGTTGCCAGCGGAGATCAATTACTAGTAACTCACAGATGGCTGTTACTCCACATGTTATGGCTGTCTGTAGCCCTTACTTCTGTCTCAAAGCCAAGCCCTGCCCCCTAAACTGTTGCATAACTTGTATATAGAGAGGATGAAAGAAGAAAGAAAGAAATGAATAATTGCAGACATGATATGTGCCTTGTTTTGGTTATGAGACGTTTTCTCCTCCATGTTAACTTGCTGTTGGTTTTATTTTGTTTTGGTTTTCTTCGATGTGTGTAAGTGGTGATAGTTTGCTAATTGTAGTCAGGGTGTGGTGTCCTGGATGCTGGATGGAATCAATTCAATCTGGTTAATGACGCTTCAGTTGTCTGTCACTGGGCGTGTCACAGTGGGCGTGTCTTTCTTGGTGTGTGTGTGTGTGTGTTTTTGCCACACAATGTCTTATTGTCATCCTTAGAAGGATTTGAATCGGTTGAGTGCGAGAGGGTAACACTGTCTAGACTTTGAAATATGACACTTTGTCATTTGACCATCGTGAAGGGCGGGGTAAGGGGATAAATGTTTGCTACTCGTGCTGATGCAAGAACTACACTTCCAATATTATTACCTATTATTCTTTGAAGACAAACAAAAAATTTTTTAGATGTATTCTCTCTCTTTCACAGGCTTTTTAAACAATACAGAATTGAAAAATATTTGGCTATCAAAGGGAATCCAACCCAGGACCGCTTGCTTAATGCACAAGCATTCTGCCAGTCAGTTTTAATTCTGTATTTTAAAAAGCCTATGAAAGAAAGAGAATACATCAAATTAGTATTAAAAAAAAAAGACTGGGAAAAAAAATTGTGAAAATATTTTTGTAAGTTGTCAAACCTTCACCTAATGATGATTCAGTTATTCTCAGCTGAATTAAATAATAATAGCAAATTTTCTCATTTGACCTCAGTTGACCCCTGAAGAGGACTTCAGCATGAAGTCGAAACATCGGGTTAAGTTTTAATTAACATAATATTGGCTGCTAGAACGAGAAAATTTGCTATTAAGATATGCTTACCTAATCACCTTTACTTCACATACAGCTGTTGTGCAAGATCTCGTTAAATGTGTTACTTCCTTTGTTGTATTTCTCTAGTGTTGTCTCGGGGGATATCCCATAGCCCGTGCTACAGATTCATGACGCGCTGGGGAGACTGGGTGTGGTGTCGCTCCAAGAGCGAGATGAACTTCAACAAGAAAAGTCAACTGCCCGAGGGCATCACCATTTACACCTGGATCGTCAGGTCAGTGATCTGTGTATTTATTAAAGCACTGAACAGGGGCCTAATTTCCTTGTCAAACGGTTTCCTATTCAGATAATGATGATACTTTACCAACACTGACCAACTCGTGAACTATTCATGAACACACACACACTGTTGTCATTACTGACACACAAGCGTATTGCTATATATAATATAATGTCCGTGTGTTGTATACAGACACTTAACACACTTTTAGTCAAAATCTATACATGCTTAATAATGAAGTGATGTGCTTCTGCACAAATGGTGAATGTGCTATTTAAACAGCAAGGTGAAAATCCTATTATATTTAAATCTGATAAAAGTTGATTTTTGCCCTTACAAATGTGTATGCACATAAAATATAGTAACTGGTAGCAGTAATTGAAATAATAATAATGATAACAACTACTTAATAAATAAATAAATAAATTAATTAATTAATAAAAAAATAATAATTATAATGATGATGATGATGATGATGATATGATCTTGAGTCACTATGTTATCGTTCCATGCAGAGTGGAAGAAGAGGACGATCGGATGCTGGCCATTCAAGATGGCGGAGATGGAGAAGAACAGAGAAAGAAGTACGATCAAGGCTTCTCTGCCGCCATCTCCTCAGATAATGGCACACTTGATGTTGCTGCGTTGGCTAACCCGAGTGGATCTTCTCTGAAACCAGAGAAAGAAACTTCCCCTCAAGTGGTAGAGCATCCTCCTGTCAAGAACTCTGCTGAAGTGAAGATTACAGATTCCACTATTTTATCCCCTCCTGCATCCGCTGAATCATCCCCTTACCAACCCGAGCAGTCGCCCCTTTACCAACTCCAGCAGTCGCCCCTTTACCAGCATCAACAGTCGCCTCCTTACAGAACCCAGCAGACGTCCCCTTACCAGTCCAGTAGCTGTGGCTCCTTGGAGCAATCCCAGCAGTCTTCAAGTTTGTCGTCGCCACCTCATCGTGTATCAAAGGTCATGGTGGGCGGAGTCTATTCTCCTCCAGGTAGCGTGCCATCTCATTCCCCAGGTTCGATTGCTGAGTCAGCAAGTTCACCCCAGTCTAACATGGCCGACTTCAACCCTAATATGGTAAGTAGTCTTAGATTATATTATTATTCTTATTATTATTGTTGTTGTTGTTGCTATTGTTGGTATTATTGTTGTTGTTTACTATTGTTGCGGTATTTAGTATTATTACTAGTGGTGTGCTTGAGCACAAATGGCGAGCGAGCCTAAAGACTATACTATTTTTATTGACTTCTAACACTGAAGCTATTGAAAATAAAGTCCAGTTTTTTAATTTAGCATAGAGGGTAAAGGGATTTCAGTGCCATAGTAACAACTCTCTGCAACTGCTTGAATTGAAGGAAAAAACAACAACAACAAAACAATACGTTATTTAAAAGTTTTCTTTGTGATATTCTTTAGCTAAGTAGTGGTTGTAACACACAATGCTTTGACACAGCTGGACATGCACCTACACAGACTTACCTTCGCAGTAGTCTAGTGGACAATGTATTTTCAGGTTAATACTGTGCGCACGGCTTATAACCATAACAAAGAGCGCATTGACTTACCACCGCCACTAACTCGAATAGAAATGGAAGTCCCTTAAGTTGTCAAGTTTGAACTGCACCCGCAAAAGAATTCAAAACGGTAAACAATTCAATTTCTAGGGTGATACGGGTACTGATCGATAAACCAGAGGATTCTGTTTAGTGCAATTTGGGACGGGGCCGCAAACCGAACTAACACAAAAACACGAGGGTCAAAGTACAAAAATGCCTTACGTACGTCCATACATATATACAAATAAATAAATAAATAAATAAACTAACATCCCCGATTTTCGATTGTGTTACCCCTGTAAGTGTCTCGCTCGCTACGCTCGCTCGCCAATTACTATTTACTACTATTACTATTGCTATTATTTGCATTAAGCAAAATTCATCAATTGCCAATTAAAATTTTTTTTAAACCAGCAACAAATAAATTATCTTTTAATGGTGTAATTTGATAGGGTGTGGTTATGGACCAGTGTCATGGCAACACTGGCATCAGCTCTCTGACTGACCCATCCTACTTCCAACCGACTCCCAATCAACAGAGCTTCATGTTGAGTCCTCCGTACACTCCCTTCAGCCAGAACCTAACGTCCTTCACACAAGAAGACGACGCCCTCCTCTCCAGCGCAGGCCAGCTCAGTGACAAAGACCTCGTAGGAGGCAGTGGGTGTGGTTTTGCTGTGGACATGCCCAGTAGCTGTGTCCAAGGGACTATTGTTGGAGACTTGTCTCTATCTGTGATTGATCAGATTCCTCCCATTGATCCTCATTCTGTCATGCCGGTGGTATCGGACCTTTCCTCTCGACCTTTAGCTCTGCCCCTCCCTCCTTCCCAAACCAACTACATGTTTGCACCCCCTTCGCTCAATATGGGCAGAGTGGACCCTCCCATGCTGCCGCCCACCAATCAGATTCTCTCTATGAGTGGTCACGTGACCCACTATTGTAGTCAGTCCAGCACTCCTAGTCCCCCAGAGGTTCAGTACACGTCTTTTGCAGCTAATGGCGTCGCGGGAGTGCCTTCCGAGATAAATTTTGCCGTCAGGACAGATCATGGAACTTCGTATAATCCCACAAACTCCTCCCATCGTGTCCAACAGGGCGTGGTTTCGGAGACGCGGGCTAGGTACGGTGGGATGGCACCTTCTCATGCGTCTTCTATAAATCCCGGAAGCCACAGGGAGGTGGGGCCTATTAGGGGCCATGCCTCTTCCAGACCTATTGTGCCTCAGGGCTCAAGCGAGGTACAACAATGGTCGCAGTGGCTCAAGAATGGAACTCCGGAATCAGTCCATTAGTAAACACACCTCATGGAATTGTGTCACATGCACAAACAGCAGAGCCCAAACCCCTCCCACTTTATTCATTAAGGAATTTGTGTTGTTTTTTTTTACATTTTGTGAGTCGTTCATCCAAATGTTGATGTACATGTGCCACACCCACATGCTTAAACCACACCCACACTGTCATGCATACATAATTTCACCAAACTTTTTACTGCACATTATTCCTCAAATGTCTTATACTTCAAAGAATATTACTTTTTTTAATTTGAAGAAAGAACACTATTTTAGCTTCAGTTTGTAGCATACTTGTGCCATTGTTAATCAGATGTTCCATCATATTACAATTCATAAAATGAAGTGATATTAACAGTAGCTTGCATGTCCACTACAGAACTATCAGGCGACAATCTAGACTGCGTGCCCAATCCCTTTACCATCTCTACAGTGGCGTAGGAAGGGAGGAGGGGCTCCGGGGGCTGGAGCTCCACCCATAGTTTGGGGACACTATCTCACGAGGTGATTTCTCAATTTTAACCACAAAAAGCATGCCTTTGGAGAGTCCTCCATAACTCAAACATCTTTCTATACACTGCAGTCTATAGCTATATGTAGGTTGGAATAAGTTGGTTGTGGGGATTATTTTATTTTAATTGAAGTGCATTTATAGTTGGTAGAAGATCTTTGTTGCAACTCACCCTTTTTGGCTCTGCATACTGATAGGACACATTTCAATGATTTTGGCTACTTTAACTTACAGTGTTTCTCCATTTTAAGAGCCAATATAATTATGTTCAATTAAAAGCTTAAACTGAGGTGTCAACTTCTTGAGGAGAAGACAACTTCAGCAGTAAGAAGCTGAAATGTCGGGATAAGTTTTGCTTAAACATAAATTGGGTATTTAATAGAGAAAAACTGTTTAGAACACAGGTTATAAAGAACAGGAATCAATTTTATCTAGCTATATACCTATATTATAGGAGGCAATATATTATATTATGTTTACAACAAGCAGCATAATTCAGAGTCAAGTCAGTTTGCAATCAGTGGCAAATCCAGTGATGCTGAAGGAACAATGGTTTTACATTGCTTCTTCTGATGATGGTTGCCAACCACGTTAATGACAGTTAGTGGTGTGGTGCCAACAACACTGCATAGCTATGTCAATAAAACAACTATAGTAGCCATATAACTAGATAGTTAGCTACAATATAGCTAGATTTACATCATAGCTACTTGGCTACTAACTAAAAAAAATAAGACCAATTATTGCTAACAGTTTTTTTTGTTTGTTTGTTTTTTCATTCTCTGTAAGTAATTAATGAGGCAAAAACAAAACAAAATAATCATTAAGAAAACAAGCTGAACTAAAAGCCTGGTTGGTCCCAAGTTGTTCTACTATGCATACTAAAAAAATATCTTGAATACTTAATTAGTTTTAGTTTTTTCCCCAAATTCTCCCTGAAGATTTAGTTAGTTTTTAGTTTTTCTTCAATATCATGTAGAAGATTTAGTTAGTTATACTATCAATTGTCTTAGTTTTAGTTAATTTATGTTGCCTCTCAAATTATGCAATAATGAGACTCCTTAAAGAAAATTGTTCATGTAGTTTTTCCAAAAAACTTCAAAAATGGCATATTTCTGTGAAAACTTGGGTATTATTAATAAAGTATGGTATTTGTTGTGTAGTTTAGAGAATAATTACTTGATGGGAATTTATATTTTCATTTAATAATGACATAATTCAAGGTGAATTGTTTACAATAAAATTGCTTCGTTTTAGTTTTTGTCATCCACTCTACTGGTAGTTTTAGTTATTATCGAATTTACTGTCTTCTAAAATAATTAGTTTTAGTTTTTTCATGTTCTCTACAGCTTAGTTTTAGTTATTCTTACCAAAAGAAAATACCCCAAAACTAAGGGGTTTTGGTTTTAGTTTTAGTTAACTAAAACAACACACTAGTTTAGAGTGCATCATTTCTTCAACAGCAATATGATAGAAATATGTACATCTTTATATTATAAGTTCTTCTGAGTTTAAAAAATATTAAAAGAATATTATATAATGGACATACTCATACAGAGCTCATACAGGATTTTTTTTGTTTAGAGTGAGAGAAGAGAGACTACATAACTAAGCCACACCCATTTTTGATGTGTGCTTATATGAAAGTGTATTTGCTTCACACTGATCAGTGTTTGGTCACATGCATGATTTTATAATCTTATTACTCGTAGAATTTAAACTTAATGTACTAATTCTGGGAGGGAGGGGGGAGATTCTAGCTAGGGTGAGGGTTGGGGGAGGGGCTGGGTGGAAGGAGACTCTAACTGGGGTGAGGGTTGGGGGAGGGGCTGAGTGGGAGGAGGTGGAGAGAGATGCTATCCCTCTCTGTATAAATCATTTCTCATGTGTATTCATGAACTGGTGTAGGATGCTTTGGACGAATATCTACTCGGAAAGCCTAAATTTGTGAGACTGAAGGCCCAACGTTCAGAAGGTGAAGACGCATCTAACTCACAGCAAGAGTCTACTAGTTTATTTGAATTTGAGTCAGTTGTCCATTTACTTATCTATATACAATATGAACATGGACGTGCAATAAGTGCCAATAGGTGCCTTATGAATTCTGTTGTGTGGAATGGCCATGCAATGGAAGTGGTGCAACCACTTTTTTTTTTTCACTGTATTTGTTGCTGTTGTGTTCTAAGTCACTCAGTCTAAACCGTCAACATGTCTACTTCTGTAAAATGCATAAAAAAAACAACGTTGGAGCTTTAGTGTTGATTTACAATTTAGAAACTCTACCAAACCACGTCAGCAAACTGAGTTCTACTTGTGCACTCTGCTTTGTGGGCCTTCAACAGCTGTAGTAGGATAGTAGCTCTAATAGTGAAAAAATCTTCCCCCCCCCCCCCCTCCTAATTATTTACAGTTGCGTCACATGTGCAATGGCCTTCTGTATAACCAAATTCAGAATTTTATTTACCTTTAGTATTATGTACACTCTGTTGTGTGTGCAGGTGTATTGTATGTGTGTGTTTGTTTGTGTACGCGTGTGTCAGGTCCCAGTGTGTCTGTACCATGGCAATGAGTATCCATATTATGAGGTACAGTACGGATATGGCACGCCGTGTGATCTGAAGGAAGACACACCCAGATCTATCAGCATCAAGTACATCTGTGACGTGAACGCTCACTCCACTGGAACTGTACGTTGAAAATTCTCTCATTCTCAATAAATACATTGACATTTATATATAAATAAATATAGAATAATAGAAAGAAAGAACAATTGTGGAATAAGTTTCATAACAATTGACTGGGCACTAGCTATGCTGGAGAAGGAGACCTCTCAGGGATTGATCTAGGGGTGATGGTGACCAACTTCTTCCCTATTTGTTCCTCACTATAAGACAGTAACACAAGAGCAATGAGCAATCAACAACAACCAAATAAATGAAGCACCTAAGGTGTGAACCCTCAGCGCTATTAAGCACTACCTAGTTATTACAATATAATCTCTATCCAAAAAGAAAAAGCAATCTGTTAGCTATTTTAATGAGGCATCAAAATAGCTTGACCAATGAAAATGGTACATGGAAACACTGTCGGAGCTGAAAGCTTCGTGTTTTCTCAACGATTAGCCCAAAATTAAATAAAGTAGCACAATAAAAGGTCTTAAATCTTCGTCCTGAGTACGTTCATACCTAAATCAACTGTTAATTGTTAGTATTCTCCAAAATCAGAGCATGACAGACAGACAAATAGACAAGACGACTACTATAACCCTCTCGCGCATGCGCGCTGAGGGTTAACAATACTACACATAAACATGTCAAGACAGAACCAAACAAACAAAGCTATACGTAAACAAGTGTACAAGTTAGAACTCCTTCAAGAAGCATAATCTGAGCATTTTACAAGGAAAAAGTATATGAGACATTATATTTACTATGATAGTTCCCAGCCGGTCCTGATGTCATGCACTTGCAGTATCATTTACTAGATACAGACACTGCAGTAAGAGATGGAGTAGCTAGTTGCTACACATATTTTTGCTCCCTTTTTAAAATTATTTTCTCCACCTTGCTATTGTTAGAGATGAACATGCACCAGCTAATGGTCAATTAAGTACAATAATTATATGTGACCAGTTTGGGGACATTGGCCTAAACGCAGCATCTAATGATTTTTTTACATATTTTTTCTGCCAGCAGGTTTCACGGGGACTCCGGATGGCGTCCTCTAAATCTGGAAGCTGTAACACAAGCTGTCTTCACCCTTCAACTATTCAGTACTTTTGTTCAATTTATTACTGCTAATTTTGAGAAAAACGCCACTTAAATGAGTTGCTATGGTTAGGTGGCGTGTCTTGTATTTAGTATACTATTACCACGTGTCTCCGTGACACTACAAACAAATTTGGTTGCTGGTGGATTGAAAGAATTAACTGGACTTCATTAGGCCTCTACGGTGAGAATTGTGTGAGTACACCGACTATGTAGACAAGCAAGTGAACTAGTTGCACAGTTATTTCTCCCACAGTAAGTGAATAGCTTGCCAAAAGCTTTCTTGGCAACGCTCCTCCATACACAAGTCTAACTGGCTAGTGCTCCTAGCCTCATAGCGTGAGTTTTAGAGCTCGCCAGAGCTTACAACTACGCCATTAAATAAAACTAACTGGTTTACCAGTTCATTCATTTCTACCTTACAAATTTTCTGTAAAAAAAAAAAAAAAAAAAAAAAAAAAAAAAAAAAAAATTGACCCGTAAAGCTTTAATTGGTATACTGTACAGGAAGACACACGAATTATAAAAAGTGATCTTTCAGTCACGTTTTGTACGACACATTTAATCTCAAGCTGTACTCTCTCTCTCATGTGGATTTTGAAAAATAACATTCGGCGCGTTTAGGCTGATTCCCCCAAAACCAGTCAAACAACGCATTGCTTTAAATTTCAATCACACCCATTGCTACAATCTAGGCACCATGAACGAGGGCACCATGAACGAGGGCATGATGAACGAGGGGATGATGAAAATTTCAGATTACAACAAGTTCTCTTTTGTTAAATAAACAAAAGAGAACAACAACAAAAACAAACTAACAAACTAACAAACTTACATTTCATTTCTAACAAATGGCGGTAGAAAGTCAAAACTGAGTTTGTGTTGAATAATAGCCATCAGTGACAGCTGCTGAAGGGTGGGCACTATAAGGAAAATAATATCAATAAAAATTTTGCAAAATCACTAATAATACAATAATGAACAAAACAATATGAACTACTCTTTGCTGGTGTGTACTGTGTTTCTTTGTCTTATATACACATGTGAGATTAATTAGAGTTTCTCCTGGCCCTACATACGTATGTTACTATAATGTGATGGAACATGTGCATGTTACATGAGACAGTGTTATGCTATGTAATGGGGGAGGAGAGGGGGTGGGGTTCTTCTCTATTTTTAGTGGCTGCTAGCCCGCTTACTGGATTAGGAACAGGCAACTCTCAATGTACCAACATTAACTAATACTGAATTCAACACACACACACACACACACACACACACACACACACACACACACACACACACTTTACTATTAGCAGTGAACATTTGTGAGTCCAGTCAATCCTGTGAGGCAGTGATACAGGAAGACGCTTCAGTATGGAGAGGAGTAGGCTTGGGCCAATTATGCTCCATTTTTCACCTATTATGCTCTGCTCTAATGCTTGTCAAATTGACCTATTATGCTCCTATTATGCTCCAATCAAATACTCCAATAACGATGGAAAATTATTAATTAGAGTCATAATGATAGTGAACTTGGATGTTCAAAGAAAATGTACTATGAATCAGTATATTGCTTGGTAGACACTACCTACCACAGAGTCTAAATGTAACCATGTGCTTTCACATGTGTCAGAGCCTCTTCTCTCATATACCGATGCAAGCTTAGACAACTATTTAATTCTTTGCATTTCAAAAAAAAAAAAATCCTCAAAAACCACCTATTATGCTGGCATTATGCTCGATGCTTTGGCACACCTATTATGCCCAAAATTATGCCAGCATAATTGGCTCAGGCCTACCTATGGAGAGGAGTGGGAGGGTTTAAGGGCATGAGGTTTGTGGTTTAAATGTGACAATTTGGTCAATAAGTGATGACCCGGTACCACCCAATGATGACCATAACGTGGAGCTGTGCTTGTATGGTGATTATCACCCCAAAAATACAAAAAACACATACACACAAACAAACAAACAACAACAGTACATGGAGTAACTTGGAGACAGGCACCTTGTTAAAACAACACCCCACAGGTATCCTTACATAAGTGCAGAATAAAAACATCATTGTGATCATGAAGTATCTCTTTCTTCTTCCCGTCTCTCTCCACCACGATGGGACTGGTCCCCCCACAGATGAGGACCTCTGAGCCCAGGTGAGCACAGCCGACACGACGACGAGGGGAGGGGTTACTGCCAAAAGGTCTGTATTCAGTTACATGCCAATTTTCTGGAAAACAACAACAACAACAACCGGTATCAATAGCGACAAGAAATACCTGCCAAACATAGAAGATAAAATACTGGGTCTAACAAAAGAGGGGAGGGGATACTGGTGGGTGGAGTTTAATGCTCATTCAAGTTATCTCATTCTCTGTTGTTAACCGTTATTGCGTCTGTCTGTCTGTCTGTCTGCCTATCCATCAATCCATCTGTCTATATGTCTGTCAGCCTGTCCATTCCTCTGCCCGTCGGTCTATCAACAGAAATCTCAAGTATGACAAGGCTTGGAGCACTGAATACATTATCAAATTGGAATATTAGACCATTTAAAGTGCTTTTGGTCTTCAGTTAAATTTTCTAAAAAAAAAAAATAAAAAAAAATAAAAAAAAATTTCAGGCCATGGAGCTTCAATGAGTAAAGCTTCACAAGTCGTTACTGAAAGTCTGATAGCCATGGAGATAGTGCAAGATACTATGTATGTATATCTTACGATACCTCCTAGCCTAAGAAAGCAAACAGTTCACACCAACGGTACTTAATTGGTTTGTTAGTCTTCAATAGCATTTTCATACACGTACTTATAATTTAATTTTTTTAATTTCTAAGCAGGCAACACATGTTCACACCAATGAAACTACTCTACCTTCACACACACACACACATACACACACCATACCTGTGTCTAGACAGAAGATGTCACCGAAGTGTTGCTTATGAAAGGCATTGTATCCACCAAAAAATAGAACATTTGTTCCTACACTCACGGCACAGTGACTCCGCCTACCATTCGGCCGGTAGCCTGTCACCGCACGCTTCTTCCATCTGTGAGAATCTGACACAAGCACACAAACACATGCACATACATTCACGTATCACAATACTCACAATCTATTCCACGCCTTACCAATGTTGTAGGTGTAGAAGTTGTTGTCATAAACATCATTTGCAGTGAAGAACGGAGCAAACTGATCACCTAGTAACAAAATAAATAAATAAATGTTTTTGTTTTGTTTTTACCTTATTTCACAAAGGACAATAATAAAATAATATATAAAAAAATATTTAAAAAAATTTGGTTTAGCCTGTTTGTACCAACTTTTCATAGAATTAAACAAAATAGAAATTTAAAAACAATTTTTTTAGTTTGTTCTGCCAGAATCAACTTTGTACATATATACAGGGAAAAAAAAAAAAAAAAAAAAAAAAAGAAGTTTTTTTTCTCCACCCACTCCAAGCCATTGACTTACTCCTGCCCCCAAACACCACCAGCTTCCTGTTCCTTGTGCCCAGGACTGCAGTGGCAGTGTGGAAGTCTCTCTCAGGCACACGGCAACCTTTGCTAGGCAACACATCCCACTCGTGAGTCTCCATGTTGAACACGTATATGTCCCCACTGAATCTTACAGCCTGTGAAGCACACACAAGTATTGTACAACCATACAGTATTATGGAAAATAATAAAATGCAATTCTTCCAGTGGGGTTAATGAATGGGGAATCCCCATTCCAACAAACAGGGACTTCCCCCTGTATTTGTGCGCCCCCTCCCCCAAGTTGCTTACAGTGGCAGAGAATCCTCCATGGACGAACATGAGAGGTCCTATACTGGTGCAGGCATGGCCGTCCCTTGAATGAGGCTTGTTTCCAGTACAATGTAGCTTCAGCCAGATGTTGTGCTCTAGAGAAAACGAAAGAGTGGAAGCATAACCATTAGTGCAAAATTACGTAACAATACATCCCTTGAAAAAATAAAATAAAATTAATAAAAAGAGAAAGAAAAAATACAATGCAATAGCACAAACCATAAATTCATAGTCATTGTTATCTTATTATTATTCAATGAAAACATCTCATAGCTCAGACCATGCACAGTGCATGTATCTGAAACAGCCTTCTTGTCTGATCTAAATATACACTGCAACACGACATGAGGGAAATTGTAGCAGGAAAAAAATAACAGATTAAAACAACAACAGGTTTATAAGTACATAATGACAAAAACAGTCATGTGTACTATCTGTCTTTAAACACACAACATAATGGTATAAGGGAAAGGGCTCTTAAGCGTTCCCAAGCTGGTTACATAGTGACACCATTAACCCTTAGTGTGCCCTCAGCGTGCATGCGCAAGAGGTTATAGTACACAGTTTATCTATCTGTCTGTCAGTCAGTCAGTCAGTCAGTCAGTCAGTCAGTCAGTCAGTCAGTCTGTCTGTCTGTCTGTCTGTCTGTCTGTCTGTCTGTCTGTCTGTCTGTCTGTCGGTCGGTCGGTCGGTCGGTCGGTCAGTCAGTCAGTTAGTCAGTTAGTCATTCTGTCACACTAAAGCTGATCTCGAAGACCGTGGCCTCCTGAAGATTGAAAAAGGCATCAAAATGTAGTACTAGACAGTGTAAGTCTTTAATGTGTCAGAATTTATGTTTCGAACGTCGTGCACAAGCTACAAATCAACTTGCATGAGGTACATATTGACATATTCATATAGATACTATGCCAAGTAGTTTTTGGGTTTTTCCGTAATCGCTAACTCTGAGGGTTTGCACCTTTGGCACTTCATTATGTATCTACGTACTGCTTTAGCTCCTGCTACCACAGCATACTCCACACATAATGATCAACCCAAGCCCCGCCCACATTCCATCCTTACTAATATCATAGCAGCTGACGTCAGAGAATGACCCATCCTCATCGTTCCTCCCTCCGTACATGTAGACCCTACCCTTATAAGAGCATGCCGTGTGTCCATAGCGACAGCCTGGAATCGGTCCTCGCTCCATGGGTTGGACGTTGAAGAACTTCTCTTTTGGAGGAGGCTTGAGGCAAGTCCACGCGTGTGTTGCTATGGAGACAGGGAGAGAATAAACAACATAATGCAGCTGATAATACAGTCAAGTATAAATACAGATCAGATTTTATAAACCAGGAAAATTCATACGTTTCATGTACACTTCATTTATTTTTGGCGAGTGAGCGAGACACTCTCAGGGGTAACACAATTGAAAATCGGGGATATTTGTTTGTTGGCGAGCGAGCGTAGCGAGCGAGACAGTATTAGGGGTGGATAATGCAAAATCGGGTATATGTTATATATATATATATATGTATGTATGTATGGATGGTACGTATGCTCTTAAAACGCGCGCGCGGGGAACTTTTTTCTCCTAAAAACACGGCTATTTAGGCTTGACTGCAGTTTATTCTGAAACTACAGCATTAAGCAAACCTTACTTTATACTTAAGCTCCAAAGTATGAGAAAATTCCTGCTAAAACGCTTGTTTTCAAGACACAAAAAGTTGATTCGACAGGTTACTATGGCATTGAAGACCCTTTTCCAGACTTAATTTCAAAATGTCGCCGTTTTATGGGGGGATACGGAGTGCCGGTTGTTGGTTGTCAAGAGCCGTTGATAGTCAGAATGTCGTAGTATTAATGCTGTGGAAGCTACTACTTCTCGAGGGAAGCTGAGATAAGTACGCAATTCCATATTTGTTAGCTAAATATGCAAAATTAACTCTGGCCTTTCTTTTTTGTAGCTAAGAGCTAGTTAACAGTGACTGGTAAATTCAAATGGTCAGATTGGCTCAAATTTGGTACTACAAAAGTTACCCACTGCTCAAGAAAATGAGGTAAGAAAGTAATTGTGTATTTGTGTGCTAAAATTGATTGTCTTTTGTTTTTGTAGGTGAGAGCTTGTTTGTCAAGAATTCAAGGTAATTCCGATGGTCAAAGTAACTTCAATTTGATACTACAGAAGTTATCAATACTCAAGAATGATGTAAGTAGTAATTCCATATTTTTTGGCTAAAATTACAAATAATAACACTGGTTTATTTTTTATCGTAGCTGAGAGCTTGTTCAAGAGTTACTGGTGATTGAGATAATCAGAATGGTTGATGTTTGATACTACAAAAGTTACCATTAATAAGGTAAGAGAGTGATTTTGTATTTGTTTGCTGAAATCAAATGTCATAACTGCTATTATAGTGTTTGCATGAAGTAAGCTAAAACATATGTTACCTAACTATCAGGCTCGCTCGCCATTTGTGCTCAAGCACACCACTAGTTTATATACATGTGTGGATGTACGTATGTCATTTTGTACTTTGACCCTCGCATATTTTTGTGTTCGCTCCGCGTTCGACTCTGTCCCAAACTTCACTAAACAGAATCCCCCGGTTTAGTAATCATTACCCGTATCACCCTAGAAATTGAATTGTTTACCGCTTTGAATTATTTTGCGGGTGTGGTTAAAACTCAAAAACTTATGTGAGCTCCATTTCTATTCGAGTTAGTGGTGGTGGTAAGTTAATATGCTATTTGTCACAGTTATAAGCCCTACTCAACAGTATTTACTTGAAAATGCATTGTCAACTAGACTAACCACGAAGGTAAGTCTTGCGTAGGTATGTTCAGTTGTGTGAAAGTATTGTGCGTTACAACTACTACTAAAAATATCACAAAGGAAAAAGTTTAAATAACGTGACTTGATCTTGCTGCTTCTTTTCAATTCAAACAGTTGCGGGGAGCAGTTATTATGGCATTGAATCCCATTTACCGTATATACGTAATTTAAAAACTCTAGACTTTTTTTTAGTAGCTTGAATGATAGAAGTTAAAATCAATCATTTAACAATAGTGTAGTTTTAGGCTCGTTCGCCATTTGTGCTCAAGCACACCACTAGTATACTATCCAGGCATGCATGCCCAAGTGAACTCTCTCTCACACACACACACACACACATTCCCTGTATCACTGAAGTGCCTGAACATAAACTGTCTCATATTGGAGAGATCATAATTGAATGGTGCAGAGAAGTCCATTCATTGTCCACATGCTTTCTCACTGCTTCACTGCTACTCTGCATAACTAAAGCTTAATACAAAATTCCGGGTAGACATTCATTGACGTCACACTTTAAATTGGACAAACAACCCACACCGGTGGTGGTAGTGGTTCAAAGTAAATAAATAACATTTACTGTTTTGTGTTTGTTTTCATTTTTCCCTAGTTTTGCTGGAATACCGCACAAATTAGTTTATGTTAGTTTTGGTAATTAGTATTCTGCGAACACAAACATGCTGACTCAGCATTCACTGGAAAATATTATTCTAAAATGCTTACATAATCATGTAGCTGTATCACATACATTTCAATACTTCAGTGCTTAACAACAACAACAACAACAACAACAACAACAGCAAAACAAACTTCTAAGACATTCACACTGTCAATGACCACAACTGGAAAGGAAAATCTTCTAATGAACACCATAGTCTGCTTGAAGGGACTGCAGTGCTCACACTTTACCTCATTAAGCCTGGACCAGAGATGATCTCAAACTTTTATTACTCTTCCCAAGTTTAATTTATATTTAAACTATCCCATAATAAAGCTAACTTAACACTAACTTGACACAAACTTGACACGAACTTAACACTACCTTGACACGAACTTAACACTACCTTGACACGAACTTCACACTAACTTGACACCAACTTAACACTGCCTTGACATGAACTTAACACTAACTTGACACGAACTTAACACTACCTTGACATGAACTTCACACTACCTTGACACAAACTTAACACTACCTTGACACGAACTTCACACTAACTTGACACCAACTTAACACTGCCTCGACATGAACTTAACACTAACTTGACACGAACTTCACACTAACTTGACACAAACTTCACACTACCTTGACACAAACTTAACACTACCTTGACATGAACTTAACACTATCTGCCGTGACACGTACCCACATCGCACACGTGCACATCAATAGGACTGCTCTTGAAGAATGGCCCACCATGGTGGTCCGCCTGCAGCACTGTCCGCTCATCGTCATCGGCATGGTAACCGCCAAATGAGTAGGTGTACCAATTTCCTTTCTCATCCCTAAAAAAAAATAAATAAAAAAATTAAAAAAAATAAAAAGAAGACAAGTAAATTTTAGTTGTAATGTATCGTGAAAACTTAAATCCAGTTGAGAATTTATTATGAGGTTTAAGTATTAGCAGAAGTTTTGAGGATGTCCCACCAAATTAGCAGAGTAATTGTAGTATTATAAATGCTAAAACAAACCTCACTCTGACATGCACAGCCTTGTCACGACGGTTCAGAACACAGCCTGGGAACATACTGTAAATGTATTTCAACCGGGAATATGAATCCCTTTCGAATATATAACTCCTCAATATTTTAATTCACAGAATAAATAGTCACAGTTAGCTGATTTTGGCTGGAAGGTAATTGTTTTCCAATCCTTAAACATTCATGTGTCTATTTCAGCTACAACAAAACCCAAACAACCTGGGAAAGGGAGAGGGGAAGGACAAGAGGAGGAAAGGAAGGTGACGGGAGGGGGTGAATACTGAGACTTTAAATAAATGGCTCTATTGTGTCCACAACTACCTACATGTGTTCATGTGTCAATAAGAGACTCAGACACTATACTGTAGCAGTAGTAGTAGTAGTAGTAGTAGTAGTAGTAGTAGCAGCAGTAGTAGCAGTAGTAGTAGTAGTTATTGTAATGATAGTGACGATAATGATAAATATTATAGTAGCATGATCACCACCCATACCAAATAAATCATGCATATGCCTAAGTGAAATCCTTCATTCCCCACGGGACAGAGAAGAACTTAGTCACGATAAAACAGTCTTCAATAAACCAGTAGCATGACTGACTCCATTAGTAACTCCACTTGCTTGACATGTGCCTCTGACTGGATACAAACATAGTTAAGCCTGCAGAAAATCGGCTCACTGAGAGTTTAGCCAATTAGCTTTTAACAGCACAAACACTTCCATTCCTCCATACTCAATTAAACTTCACTAAGGCTCATGTACCCTTTCTCTCCCACTTGCACATGATATAGTCATTGAGAAAGTAAAGCATGACATAAAACTATTCTAGCCCCTAGTAAAATACATTGTACGTTGAAAACACCTTTACCACAGAAAGAGCTTATTAAATTAAATCAACACAAAATTCTATATACATGTATGTGAGCATACAGGCACAAAAATGTCAGTATAGGGAAATAGCTTGATGTAAGTTCAGGTCCAAGGACCTCTGTCTCCTCACCTGTGTGTTGCTACAGCATGGTTGACTCTGTTGGGGAAACCGCTATCTTGAATACAAGTCCAGTACATGAGTCTAGAGTAGTTCGAGTCATCTTGCACTAAAGGTTCCACCTGGTTTTCAACCTCATTCCCACCAGCGAGCATTCGCAGTCTGGAACGGAGCCCAAGGTGAAAGATGATGTCCGCTATGTTGGCACCTTCGCCCTCGTTACCCTCGTCTTCCTTCTCCTCTTCTTCCTCCTCGCTTTTACTAGACTCGTATGCCTCATTGTCGTCGAAATCTATTTCTTCTTCACTCATTTTCTCTCGGGACGTACGGCAACCGTACCTCTGGTGTTTATGTGTACTCTGACCTTTGACCTATTAGCCCAGATGATTTATGCCCTGTATACTGCGCCCCCTATCTAGTAATTAAAGAAAGTGGTATTTTTACGCTCTTTTGACCTCCAACATTCAATCTCCAGAAATCATTAGTAGTAGTTTGGGTTGTTGTTTTTTTGTGGCCATGTTTGGTTACTTTGCCCAACCGCAATTCCAATATACCTCCAATTAATGCCCGTATAGTTATGAAATAATGCCCACCAAATGTCGTCAAGGGTTCCCATGAATTAGTGTCACTGTTTATCTTTTGAAAAATGCCAAACGTTTCCTCATTACTAATAACGCTTATTTTACACCTTGCATATGTGCAGTCGCTAGCTGTGGGCTCCGAAGTGCCGTCCAGCTTATTTAAAGATGACATTTTGTTCGATATCCAATGGCCCGGAGGCTACGCCAAAGACCTTGTGTCCAGGCAGACTTCAGGAGAAGTCAGTACAACAGAGAGTGCTTCGGATAGTGTACTACCCGAACTTACTAATAGCATTATGACAGAATCAGAGCATGGTCAACAGGAATATATAGAAGTGAAAAGCATCCATGATGAAAACTTTCTGTGTGAAATGCCACACTGGTCATCATTAGGTAACAAGGAGGTAAGAACTTGTATGACATTGAGCAAATGATTTAGTATCAGCATTTTATGATAAGTTCGCTATTGGTTTAATTTCAGATATTAATTGCAGCTGATTACAGTCATTGTTTTCATATACCTTATAAGACTATTTCCAACTAACCTTGCATATCATAACATGCACCATTCCTCCGTATAGGAGTGTGACCTCAAGAAATGGTGTTAATTATGCATATTGAAATATGCAAAAAACAAACAAACAAAAAGAACAACTCAATCAACAAATAAATACAGACTGATAATTGTGGAAATGAAATTTCATTCTCCGTTTTCATATTACGTATTTTTATTAGTAGTTACCGTCAGCAATGGTATGATATTTGTGTTCCAGGAGAGTGAGGGGACGGAGGATTACGTGAATTCTCCTGCAGAGCTTATCAAGTCTCTTGGGTCAAAATGCACTCGTCTGGTGAGACTTTCTTTTACGTAGGACTTGTGTGACTGAACACATTATATACAGAGTGATGTCGAAGTAACTGATAGCCACAATTACGTACATACTTGTCAATTAATACCATAAATTAACTCTCTGATGAACAGCCTGGGTCACAGGAGGACCCTTTACCTACATCTTGCTACAACTATATATTTACAATCTGAAAAATACAGCATGTGAAATAAACAAACAGTCTAATGTAGATAATGACTTAAGTCAGGGAGTTCCAGGGTTAAGTCGAATTTTTGGCTTTGCCTGCACACTGGAAGACAGAGGGTGGAAAGATTTTTTTTAATGTAGGCTTTTCAAACAAAATATTTCAGTTTAGTACTGGTTAGATGAGCTCGTAACTTTGATGGATGGATTATTGTTGTTTTACTGTATAATAACTTAATTTACAAGTATTTATTGTGAAATGTTGCGTAAAAATTTCTTGTGAGTTTCTATTTAATACAGTGTCGTGAAATGATGTCTACATGCATTCTGTGTTGACAACGACGTATTATTCATTGTGTGTGTGTGCGTGCGTGTGTGTGCCCCCGATGGTAGGCTATGGGTTATTGGGTGTATGAACTCTGTCATGGCATTCACGTGAAGCAGTTCCATGAAAGCAAGGAACCCAAGAAGGAACCTAAGAAACCTGGGGTGAGTAAGTTTATGCCAGTTGGTAGTTTAGAGTGCATCATTTCTTCAACAGCAATATGATAGAAATATGTACATCTTTATTTAAGTTCTTCTGAGTTAAAATAATATTAAAATAATATTATATAATGGACATACTAATACTGACTGCAGCTGAACTTGTTATGCATTCTTTGTATCCTATTTAATCTTATATTTCCCTCTCTCACTACTACGTGCGTAATGTACAGAGTTCATACAGGATTTTTTTTTGTTTAGAGTGAGAGAAGAGAGACTACATAACTAAGCCACACCCATTTTTTATAATTAATACTGCTTTGAACAGGTGCTTATATGAAAGTGTGTATGCTTCACACTGATCAGTGTTTGGTCACATGCATGATTTTATAATCTTATTACTCGTAGAATTTAAACTTAATGTACTAATTCTGGGAGGGAGGGGGGAGATTCTAGCTAGGGTGAGGGTTGGGGGAGGGGCTGGGTGGAAGGAGACTAGCTGGGGTGAGAGTTGGGGGGAGGGGCTGAGTGGGAGGGGGTGGAGAGAGATGCTAGTGCCGCCCCCTCTCTGTCTGAAACTCTGTATAAATCATTTCTCATGTGTATTCATGAACTGGTGTAGGATGCTTTGGACGAATATCTACTCGGAAAGCCTAAATTTGTGAGACTGAAGGCCCAACGTTCAGAAGGTGAAGACGCATCTAACTCACAGCAAGAGTCTACTAGCAAGCAAGACAAGGGAAAGAGAGAGAAGGTAAGTGAGTGGAGAGAAAGGTTATCTCATGGCAGACTGTGGATATTTCAGGGTTTGTAAAAACGCACTGTATGGATGGGCAAGTGGAGGTGTGTGTGTGTGTGTGTGTAGTTGTGTGTATGTGTGTGTTGGGGGGGTTGCCTCCTCTTCTTGTGCAGGATGTGGCTATGTAATGTATTTATTGGCAAGCGAACGTATCTAAGAGAAACACTCTCAAGTTTATTTGAATTTGAGTCAGTTGTCCATTTACTTATCTATATACAATATGAACATGGACGTGCAATAAGTGCCAATAGGTGCCTTATGAATTCTGTTGTGTGGAATGGCCATGCAATGGAAGTGGTGCAACCACTTTTTTTTTTTCACCGTGTTTGTTGCTGTTGTGTTCTAAGTCATTCAGTCTAAACCGTCAACATGTTTACTTCTGTAAAATGCATAAAAACAACAACAACAACAATAACAGCAGTGGAGCTTTAGTGTTGATTCACAATTTAGAAACTCTACCAAACCACGTCAGCAAACTGAGTTCTACCTGTGCACTCTGCTTTGTGGGCCTTCAACAGTGAAAAAATCTTGAATCTGGCGATGGCATTAATATTTAGGTAATGCCAGTAGCATGTGTATGGCATCCAAACTGTTGTCCTCGTCAGAATTAAGTTGGGATGAGAGCTCATTTATTACCACAAAAGTGAAGTGGTTGGAGCTTGTAGGTCAAGTATCAGGACATTATATCAGATAAGAGGTTGTTTGTATTTCCAGAATCGAGGCAGATGGTAAACTGTAAAGATTGGAACATTAAGGTGGTGGTGCAGTCGACAATAACAACAATCTCTCCCCCCCCCCCTCCTAATTATTTACAGTTGCGTCACTGTGCAATGGCCTTTCTGTATAACCAAATTCAGAATTTTGTTTACCTTTAGTTTTTAGTATTATGTACACTCTGTTGTGTGTGCATGTGTATTGTACGTGTGTTTTTGTTTGTGTGTGCATGTGTCAGGTCCCAGTGTGTCTGTACCATGGCAATGAGTATCCATACTATGAGGTACAGTACGGATATGGCACGCCGTGTGATCTGAAGGAAGACACACCCAGATCCATCAGCATCAAGTACATCTGTGACGTGAACGCTCACTCCACTGGAACTGTACGTATATGTGTGTGTATGTGTGTGCGTGTGCATGTGTTAGTGTGCCCAAAGAATCTATTAATAATTCACACTATTGGTAGTATCCTTCTCATCCATTGGATGTTTCTATTTAAACAACAATAATAGTAATAACTACAATAACAACACAGAGTTCAGATAGTGTGAAATATGTAGTCAGTCATGCATAATCAATAAAATAAAATGAGAATGTTTTGTTTCAATAGCTGAAGTTGTGGCTTGGCTTAGATATTTCAAGGTTAATATCTACTTATTCTGGTACCTCTAATAAATTTAGGAGCTTTATTTAAACACACATACTTATTACACGGACGCACACATGCACACACACACATGCACACACACACATGCACACACGTGCATACGCACGCACACACATGCACACACGTGCACACACACGCACACACACACACACTAGTACACTAAGATTCAAATGTCTAGCCACAACAGACTTCCTAGGTTAAACAACAACAAACTACAGAAGGTGGATTTAGTTCCTAGTCACGTGTAGGGATAGTTGTCAAGTGTTGAGCACCAGTCTGTTGTATTGTGATTGTCAGAGGATGTCTCTGATAACATTTTTATGTCCTCACATATTCTCTGTCTATGGAAGCATTCAATTCAATGTGGTTTGTTGTTATTGTTTGTGTTTGTGTTTTCTTCAGTTTCTCCACATAGAGGAGGTGTCCACATGTAGATACGATGCAGTTGTCTCCATTGCTAATCTCTGCCAGAACAAACTCTATAGGTGAGTACCTCCTAGCTGCAGTGTGCAATGCACGCTCGCTAGTCACTATGGTAACTGGACAGCTCAATTCCCATATTATGAACCTGCCTAAACATTTCAGGTGAGAGTAGTGATGATACTTTACCAGAGGCGCAGAGTGCATCATACTAATGCAGTGATTCATAATAGCATAAAAACATGACCCTCATATGAAGTATTGGCGACTGACACTTTCTCAAGCATTTGCTGTCCCTTTACCAGACAGTTGCGTAACTAGAATTTGGACAAGAGCGAAATACTGCTGTTTTGAGACGCAATAATTTGGATTGGAAATTTTTGTGGTCTGCAGGTTGAAGGAAGATCCGGTTTATCCTGTGAAGTGTTACCCAAAAGAAGGCTCTCCAACGTAAGTGCATACGTGGCACGTGTGTGAAGTCTTTATTTTTACACGTTATGTTGAGAATGAACGGGACATCAGCTGAGGCTGAAGTTAGTAACGTATACAATTGTTGTTAAAATAAACGTTTTTAGTAATATACATCATTGTTGTTGGTAACGCACATCAGAGTTGTTGGTAGCGCACACCGGTGTTGTTGGTAACAATGTAAATGTTGTCATAGCTGCAACAAGTTGATTTACTGATTTTTGTTCCCTAGGAAGCCCAAGTCTCTCCTTGAGCACGAGGTAGCGATGGCTCAGTATACTCAAGCAAGGCGCTCGGTAAAGAAGCCCAAGAGTTCACAGAGAGGAGAAGAGATTGATGATGAAGGAGATGATGGAAAAGACTATGAGATGAAGGACAGGAGCCGGAACATTCCCACGTCCAGAACTCATTCAGATTACCTAGATGAAACCTTTATTAGGTCCTTCTTAGCTGGGGACCTTTGTTTGCGAGGAGTAAGTCACTGCAATTATTGCATTCTGTATAATTGGTGAGCAAGCACATAAGACACAATACTTGTGAGTGTTTAGTGGGAAATTGGGTAATAATATAATATTATATAATATAATGTGCGGGTATATATATTATATTATACTTTCAATGATTCAGTCATTCTCGGCTGTAATAAAAAATTTCTCGTTTTTTACAGCCAATAATATTGTTAATTAAAACTTAATATTGTTAATTAAAATTTGTTAAGTTTAATTAACAATATTATTGGCTGTAAACAATGAGAAAATTTGCTATATTATACTTGTATATACATATGTAGTATATACCATACATATGTTAATTTCATAATAGCTTGACTGAACCTCTTTCACTTTTTTCTTTCAGTACAACTGGCGTAATACACAGTGATTGGTTAATAGCTGATTGCTTTATCCAGTGGGTATTGGCTATACTTCAGAACTGTTGGTAGCCATAGAATCTGGACCTAACTTATCACAACGCACTGTAGCAGTGTATCCAAGCATGTGTGCTTTTGTTTGTGTTGGTACTTTTTGTTTGTTTATTTATTTGTGTATTTGTTGTTTTGTGTAGGGTTCTGGTTGGTGGCAGCATGAAGTATGCTATCGTAAATATGTAAGACAAATCCATGAGGTAAGTGTGAAGACATTTTAGTATTAGATTGTAATATTTTTACTTTTTTATTTTTTCATTCATTCCTTCCTTCATTCATTCATTCCTTCATTCATTCCTTCATTCATTCCTTCATTCATTCCTTCATTCATTCCTTCATTCATTCCTTCATTCATTCCTTCATTCATTCATTCTTTCATTCATTCCTTCCTTCATTCATTCTTTCATTCATTCTTTCTTTCATTCATTCATTCCTTCATTCATTCATTCACTCATTCATTCCTTCATTCATTCATTCTTTCATTCATTCCTTCCTTCATTCATTCTTTCATTCATTCCTTCATTCATTCATTCACTCATTCATTCCTTCATTCTTTCATTCATTCTTTCATTCATTCCTTCATTCATTCATTCATTCATTCTTCATTCATTCATTCATTCCTTCATTCTTCATTCATTCATTCCTTCATTCATTCCTTCATTCCTTCCTTCATTCATTCCTTCATTCATTCCTTCATTCATTCATTCTTTCATTCATTCCTTCCTTCATTCATTCTTTCATTCATTCTTTCTTTCATTCATTCATTCATTCACTCATTCATTCCTTCATTCATTCTTTCATTCATTCCTTCATTCATTCATTCTTTCATTCCTTCATTCATTCATTCACTCATTCATTCCTTCATTCATTCATTCTTTCATTCATTCTTTCATTCATTCCTTCCTTCATTCATTCATTCATTCATTCCTTCATTCTTCATTCATTCATTCATTCCTTCATTCTTCATTCATTCATTCATTCATTTTTTCTAGACATAATAGTAATAGTATTCATGATTCTGGTCTATTTCAGGAAGTGGGAAAGCCTCCAGTGGAAGTCGTTCTCGGCAACTGGGTGGATGATGGCCATAAGAGATGGTTTACTAGCAGCTCAGCTACCAAACGACAGAGTAAGAAGTAAGTACACATTTTGTTGTTGTGCTTATAGCAGGGGTTCATTTAGGGGGGCCAGGGCGGGGCACTCCCCCCTCCCCCCCCTCCCCCTCCCCCCCCCTGAAGCCATTTTGCTCCCCCTTGAAATATTCTTAAGCAAGCAAAGTTAAAAAGTGAATAATTAAGGTGAAGGCAATAATGCTTAAATCATAAGTTTATTGCTGCTCTAATTATTGTCTTGGTAATTGACGCCCATCTCCTTTCTCATCTTAGTTCTGTATGAAAGTTGTGACCCCCTTGAGGTAGCGCTAGTTCAATCTCGCCAATGAACCCCTGGTTATAGCTGGTGTTTGTAATTGGAAGATGGTTATGGAATTGCTTGGTTGGGTGAGATAGTGTACTGATGGGAATTCTATCACACACACAGAGAGAGAGAAGGCACTAACGATGCGGATTTTGTGTACATGACTAATTCATTTTTGGATGCGAAGACAAAAAACTTCTGGGCACAGATCTATTTATTTGTGTATGCGTGTTGTGCTTGTGAGCGTGCTTATGAGTTTCAATATTTTTTTTTTGAGTCAACGGTAATTGACGCTAAATCTTGCTACAAAAGTGATGAATGCGGCAGATAAAATATGCATGCCCTAACCTTGTCTTGATGTGACACATTCAAGCAACTCCAACTCCGTCTGTGTTCTATAATGAATGTTGTCTTCAAGATCTGCTACTGACCTAATGACTGACTGAATGGCTACAGTAGCCCCAGCCCTTGCTTGCACAAGCACTGAACACACTGCTCTAGATCAGGACTAAAGGGAAAGTGCTTTGTTTTAGTCCGGTTATATCATGCATGCAATTTCTTGATGTTTTTTTCCTTCCTGTCATTGTTATCGCTTATGTATCCGCCCCCCCCCCCCTTCCCTCCCCCTCTCTTTCTCCAGTTTCGTAATCCACCAGTACATCAAGGGAGATATGTGTGAAGTCACAGGTGTGCCCAGACAGTGTCAAGTCAAATTCAGGTAATAGAATGAACCAAGATTTCATCAGTATAGTTCATACCTCTGCGAGTACAGTATTGTTGTGTTGTTGTTTGTTGTTGTTTATACTTGTGCCGTGGTTACGTTTAAACTATTTCTCAATTCGCGGTGAATATATTACATACCCACCTCCTAGGAGGTGGATGAGTAAAAACATCCAATCAAATTTAGTTTTTGTGTGTTTCCTTTAGCCTAGCGCCATGGTACAAGTCGGTAGTACCCCTCCGTTCAGTCAATGCGGGATTTATCCTATACTCGTGCCTTCGGTTGTGTAAACCCTGTACCGACCTCCACGTTGTGGTGGAACTTATACATAGTCACTCCGCCATTAGCTGGGCAAAAATGAGTTTTTAATCTTTGACAATTATTGAAGATATTGATTTATATAAATTAAAAAAATTATTTTCTTTATAAATATACCAGAATAATTGTGATTTCAAATTCCCCGTGGTTCCCAGTGATTGCACCTGTGTCACTAAGCCATTCTATTTGATTGTGCAGATGTTCCTCATCTAGCAGGCTGTCTGAAGTGAGCATATACCTGGAAGAACCCACCACTTGTAACTACATCCTTACAGTGGAGGCTGCTTTCTTGTGTCCTTTGCTCAAGACAACAGATTCTCTCGGCATGTTCTCTTATCCCAGCAAAGGAATCGAGAGTTTAGAAAAGGCTTTAAAATCTCCAAGTGGAAGAGATGAAGGTAAAGAAGAAAGCCAGCATAGCAGTGAGAGAGGTGACTCTGTGCAAGATGTCTCTGGGAAAAAAGATGGCACAGAATGGAAGGAAGAAAAGATAATGACTGGAGAAGATGTTAGGAGGAATGAAGAAGGACAGAGAGAGGGTTTTGGAGAATACGATGATGGGAAAGAACTAGATGATGAAGGGAATGAGAAGCCCACAAATGAAGAGAAAAAGGAGAGCAATGAACAAAGTGAGAAATCAGAACAAGATACACAGGAACGGACGTAAATCCAGTTGGATTTTTCTGTTAACAAGTCATGTTTTATCTTTATTACCATAATACGATCACAAATACTAATATAGCTAACTCTATTAAATTGAAGTTAATTAAGTACTGATAATAAACATGTATTATGTAATAGATGGACATCTGTGCATACAGTGCTACTATTGTGTGTAACACACAAATATCATAATATTAACTCTATACAAGGAAGCCTAGCTACAAATATATCTGAACAGTTGTGAATAGGAATATATCTGTGTTGCAGTGGACCTTTCACTTGTCTAAACTATTTATTAGGAGAAACGAGATTTTTTTTATAGGCTTGAGATAGCTATTTATTAAACTATTTAAATTAAAGCAACTGGGGATGATAATGGTGTATGTTTGTACTTATTAAAATTTGTTTATTGGATCTCGCTCATTACAAAACAGTCCAGGAAATTTATTTTGTCATTTTCATCTTTTGTGAATCTAATGGATTACTTTTGTTTGGTCAGATGGTTATGTAGTTAGTCAATATCAGATGGATTATGTTGCCATAGAAACCTTGTGCTTGGTTGTACATGAATGTAAATTGAATTCTTCAAAATGGACACAATTCACTTGAGGGATAGCTTCTCTCTCGAGTAAGATGTCCTCCTCAAGCTCTTTTTTTTTTTTTTTAATATTGTCCAAGTGTTTCTTGAAGTTGAACTTAGCAAAAAGTGAATAAGCTTTTTATATTCTATATGTGATATGAATATTTTGTTGTTGTTGTTGTTGATAAATGTCCAGAAGAAAGGAAGAGGTGGGTAATTGCTAGCTACCAATAGCTTGAGGTCCCATGTCTTCCCCAGGACAACGAGACATCAGAAATGTCGATAATTCTACACAACATCACATTTTTCGAACAACGCTGCTTTGTGTGTCTACATGCGTATTATTTCCGTTTAGTCGTCCCTTACCAGCTCACAAATACTATACATGTATAGGGAAGGAAAGGGGGTCGGTGACGAGACTACTAATCACAAAGCGGAAGCCATGACCCCCAATTAATTCTTTTTTTCATGACGTCACCACTGGAACTGGTCGCCCACTTCCAGTTTTTTTAGAACATTATCATAGAAATGAAAAAAAATAAAATTGAAAAAAATTGTATGATCTTAATTTTTTTTGGATAAAATTGTATGATATTAATCTGAAGCAGATGAGGAGCAAGTTGGGAATTGAGCTAACCCAAGTGTAATGACAGGGAATACTAGATAAAAAGGATAATTTACCAGATTGACTCTGCTCCTACCTCAAATCCCAAATTCCATTTTGCTAAATTGAATTGCCCACTTTGGTGGGGGTTTTTTCAGCCCAATTTGCTTTTGTCAAATTTTGTCAAGGCAATAATCAGTTACAGGTCAAATGTAATGCACTCCCAGGAAGAGCCTCCAGCCACATGGTGTGATTCTAGATATTACAGTGTATTGTTAATTAAAAACTTCAAGCTACTAAATGGAATTCTATATTTAGCTGTCAAGAATAATGACGTTATTACAGAATACCTGCGTGTTTTTTCGTGACTACGCACCGCGGCGCATAAAACGTAATGGTGTTCGTGGCTTATGCCACGCACAGAAATTTTGATCATTTTCTACGCCGTGTTATCCGACATGTTATTGAAAGAGATGAGGTTCAACTCGCAGACTCGATATAAACTGGCATACCGCCACTTTAGCCTCAAAACTAGCAAAGATCACCTGGTTAGCTCACCAGCACACAAATAACCTTAAATTATTCACTCACAAGCTGCAAAATACTGAAATGGGTAACTTCCTGTCAGCGATGAAAGAGGCCCTAACTGGAGTTCTAAACAGCTTCTCTAATACTCATGCCAAGATAATAATGCTTGGTTTGGACAACGCTGGCAAGACAACTGTCCTCTATAAGTTCAAACTGGATGAGCTGGTAACAACCATTCCCACCATAGGCTTCAATGTGGAGACAGTTCAGCCCACCAACAATGTCAGCTTCACAATGTGGGATGTTGGAGGGCAAGATAAGATCAGAGTCTTGTGGAAGCACTACTTTAATGGATCAGATGGTCTCATCTTTGTGGTTGATGCCAGCGATCGTTCAAGGTTCGTGGAAGCCAGAAATGAGCTCAACTGGATCTTGGAGTCGGATGAAATGGCTGGAGTGCCAGTGGTTGTGTTTGCAAACAAGCAAGACCTCCCTTCTGCGGCATCTCCTTCTGAAGTGGCAGACAGTTTGGGGCTGTCCAAGATCCGGACCAGAAAGTGGCACGTCCAAGGAACCAATGCAACGATAGGCGATGGACTGGTGGAAGCCATGCAAGAATTGAGTGGACTAGTCAAAGACTTTCAATCTAATAAGAAAAGAGTGTATTCATAACTCTTTCTATTTTTTTTTTGTTTCTTCATTATTTCATATCATTCATTGAATATTTGTCACTTCAGTTTTTACATTCAAATATTAAAAATAATATATTGTGTTAATGAAGTTTATATTTTATTAATCCTAAACACAATATTTGACATGAGAGATAGTGGAGAGGGAGACAGAGAGATGGAACTTACATACAAAACAATGAAGTAGCAAAATGGCAGAGTTAAACATGCTTAATAGCACAGACAACAGAGAAAAACAATGGGATGCCATCCAATAAATATTGTCATTAAAATACTAGTAGGAGACCTTTCTGGCTAATTTACTGGAAAAATAATTGTATGTAAAGAGTTTTTTTTAAGGACTTGTCTGTACTACACCACAATAAGGTGATATGTGGGCTAAGAACAATAATGGCAGAGCACTACGTCCAGGAGTGCGCTGCTACGTTTACGGGGTCAAACTGCACTTGGTAAAGGACGTCAAAATTAAAAGCAATACCAAGGAAATTCCCTCAGTAACTATTTATAGAAATAACGCTCATGCCGGAACCTCATTTGTTATTGTCACGTCAGCAGTAATGATGGTCGGCATTAGGGGTCAAAAACCGCCACGTTTCACATTTTTCGCAGTTCATTTTTGGGTCATTTTTCTCCACCGTGTCCGTTGCACGAAACCCTCACCAGATCTTTATATGGTGCAATGTTAAATTCTAGAGGTATAAATATGAAAGAGCCGCTGGAAAGTGCAGAATTCGACTCTGGCAAACAAGCTCGAATAAGAAAGGGAAAGAAAACAAAAATATACTTTGAATACATAGCTACTCGAGACAAATCAACATGGGAAACTTGATGACAGCTATGAAGAAGGCTCTGCAAGGTGTTCTGGACAGCTTCTCTGACAGACATGCCAAGATATTACTGCTAGGCTTGGACAACGCAGGAAAGACTACTGTCCTATACAAGTTCAAGCTTAATGAATTGGTTACCACAATTCCTACTATTGGCTTCAATGTGGAGACAGTTCAGCCCACCAAGAATGTTAGCTTCACAGTTTGGGATGTTGGAGGGCAAGACAAAATCAGAGTCTTGTGGAAGCATTATTTCATGGGATCGGATGGTCTTATCTTTGTAATTGATTCCAATGACCGTTCCCGATTTGCAGAGGCTAGAAAAGAACTGGACTGGATCTTGGAGTCTGACGAGATGGCAGGAGTACCCGTCGTAGTCTTGGCTAACAAACAAGACCTCCCACAGGCGGTGTCTCCTTCTGAAGTAGCAGACAGCCTGGGACTTTCGAAAGTTCGCAACCGAAAGTGGCACGTCCAAGGAACCAGTGCTACCATTGGGGATGGCCTCTTGGAGGGGATGCAGGAGTTGAGTGGACTTGTCAGGGAGTTTCAGTCTAGCAATAAGAAGGTGTCCTATTAAACATCACACTACAGTGAACAGATTCATCATTGCACTTGTCTGGTATTGCAATTCAACTACACTCGTTTTTTTCTATATCAATTATATTTTCATATATTGTATATACTTTCACATTTCATGGTAATTATAGTACTACTGATGTCAAATAATATTGAGCAACAACATTATTTGTTAAGTAAAATCACTATTTAGTAACAATATTATACCCTTCACATATAAGCACACGTTAGTCTATACAGCATCTCTGCCCTCTCATTGCCTGCTAAAAACAACAACAACAAAAACATTGATCCATCTTTCTTCACTTATTCATACTATTATGTGGTTTAATTATTTAATATGTGGAACAGTTACCACACATGTCACGCAAACACTTTTCATACACTCCCCACCAACCAGAAGCAAGAAGAAGACTTTTATTCTCCCTCCTCTCCTTCACTGGAATGATTGATAGGAGGCTCTGATCACAGTGGGCTTGGAGCCCCTTATGGTGCACTCTCCATTGGTGTTTCTGACTACTTCTTTCTGATAGTCTGCATTGTAGTTGAGGAACACTGACACAATGCCCAGGATTGTGATGAGGGTAAATAGAGGCAGGCCCAGGTTGTTAGGTCGCTACTGCTTTATTGAACATATATTTCAAAGTTTTAGGCCATACTGGTATGTTGTAGAGCCTGGGACTTTCACAAGTTTGCAACCGACAGTGGCACGTGCGAGGAACCAGTGTCATTTATGGCAGTGGCCTCTCTGAGGGTATGCTGGACTTGTTAGTGAATTTCAGTCTAGGAATAGAAGGTGTATAATCAGCTAAATAAATTTACAGTACACAATTTTTTATTTGTCATTAAACTACATCTGTTTCATCTGTAATAATGTATTTAAATACGTAAAAAAAAAAAGCTTTCACACTATCATTCAATAAAAGGAACCAAGTGTGTTAAGTGAATGCATTATCCCTTATAGGAGGCAGCTATTAAAATAGTAGTTAGCAGATATTATACTTGGACATTATTCATGTATATATTAAGTGATAATAAGAAGTGAAAATAAACAACATTAACAACAACAACAAAAAAAAAAGACAACAAACAAGCTATAGCTATAGCTAGTATGGATACTAACTTTTTATATTGCAAACTGCATAGCTACCAGGGCCGGATCCAGCGCTAGCGACAGGGAGGGGCCCAAATATATTTAGGTCAAAGCACAAAATTTGATGATTTATTGTATTAAAATTAGTTAGCATGTAATTGTCTTGTAATTAAATCCCCCCCTGGCTATAATAATAATTTTAAAGAGTGAAAAGGAATAATACACATGTCCAGCAGCCTGTTAGAACACTAGAGGCACTGTCTTGTAAGGCACTTTCTAGCTGTACTCCTTCCAGCTCTCATATTTCTCAGAGCATCTTATATCGTCACAACAGATCGATGACACAGTAGAAGAGTGAGAAGTACAGCATAGAAATAAGGAAGTGGGTAGTCTCGCGAGCCAGACCCCGCTGTCGGTAGGTAAAGGGTCTGGCTTGCGAGACTAGGAAGTGGGTTGGTAAAGAGTGCCGGAACCATCCAGAAAAATGCAGCAGCAATTTCAGGAATGTAATGGAAGTGCCTGGAAATTCCCCACCAGCCAGAAGCAAGAAGAAGACTTTTCTTCTCCTCTCCTTCACTGGTTTGATAGGAGGCTCTGATCACAGTGGGCTTGGAGCCCCATATGGTGCACTCTCCGTTGATGTTTCTGACTACTTCTTTCTGATAGTCTGCATTTTAGCTAGTAAAAAAACACTGACACAATTCCCAGGAACGTAATAAGGTTAATTAGAGGCAGTTCCAGGTTGTTAGGGTGCATGGTGAAGTAGCTATATAGAGTGTGGCTGGTGTAAATGATGGTTGTTACCAAACATCCCCAACACTAATTAAACACAAAAAAGCAAACAAGCATAGTTATGACTACATGTTTAATAGAACACACGAGCAAGCAATTAATGGCTTATAAATACACAGTAGCAAATATGAACTGATTGTATGGATCATGAGGACTCAGTGTTTGATACTAATTCCTTAAAAAAAGCTATTATAAAGTTCAAAATTGTTTAAGTAATACTTTTATGCAAGGCAAATCATTGAAACATAGAGCAGCACATAAGGGGGGGGGAAGGGAGCTATGCATTATGGAGTGACATAATGACTTATTAATTACTTATGCAGAAGTGACTTGTATGGTTCTTTCAGCAGAAGTGGCTTATCTATCTTAGAGAATGAAGCTGAAAAGATGTTGGGAGTGACGTTGGATGAAGTATTGGAAATCCACAGTGTAGGCTTTGTGATATGACATTTTTGAAGATGTCAGAACTTAGTCAGAAGATAGCAGAATTGGAATATTTGTCCTGCTCTTGGCCTGACCAGAAGATTAGCCACTTCTCGTGAGAGCAGAGCAATAAGCGCGAAGTTCTTCTAATTTGGTGCCCCACCCCGCCACCCACTTCACCAGACCCTTTTCTCACGTTGCATTTGGTAAAGGCGCCAGATCAGACTAAGTCGCTACATTCTAAATCAGTTAGGCGCTGCGCAGTCCTCGTGAACCACCGTTTTTAGGGCCCCTCAGGCCCCAAGTAGAACCCCTCAGGCCCCAAGTAGAGCCTCAGGCCGGCCCCTATAGAGCCCTCGCCGCTCTCGGGCGCTACCGCCAGGGGGGGGGGGGGGGGGGGGGGGGGGGGGGGGCCCTTCGGGGCCCTAAAAAAGGTAGTTCCCTCTGAGGAGCGGCGTCTAACTATGATTTAGCCGTACACGACCTCCTCGTTGAGGAATGACGATGTAGCGTGGGGAAACATTTCCTCTATTATACATGGGCAACATTAATTTTGGGAGGTATAAATATTGTGAGATCCTGTGGACTTGAGCAGAATAAGCTCTAGCAAAAAAAGAAAGAAAAAAAAAAGAACTGTTAAGAAAAAGGAGAAATAAATAAATACTAACTTCTCTCATAAATCAGTATGGGAAAACTGATGTCAGTAATGAGGAAGGCTATCTTCCCTAACAGGAATTTTAAGATCCTGATGCTTGGCTTGGACAATGCAGGAAAGACCACAGTCCTGTACAAGCTTCTGAACGGATCACCTACCACATTGCCTACTATGGGTATCGATATAGAGACAGTGCAGTTAACCAGGAATGTGAGCTTCACAATTTATGATGTCGGAAGGCAACCTGAAATTGGAGCATTGTGGGCGGATGGTCTTATCTTTGTAATTGATTCCAGTGACCAATCCCTGTTTGAAGAGGCTAGAAGAGTACTGTGGCAAACCTTGTCATCCCATGATATGAAAGGTGTACCTGTCGTTGTCTTTGCTAATAAACAAGACCTCCCACAGGCTGTATCTCCTCTTGAAGTAACAAATAGCCTGAGACTTTCACAAGTTCACCACCGACAGTGGTACGTGCAAGGAACCAGTGCCACTGATGGGAGTGGCCTCACTAAGGGTATGCGGAAGTTGAGAAGACTTGTTAGGGAATTTCAGTCTATGAATAGAAGTTGAATTATTAGCTAAACATTAGATTACTGTGCTCAACTGTTTATTTGTCATTCAACTACGCATGTTTCATTGAGCTATAATAATGTATTTAATTTATAATTAAAAACTTTTATACTTCCTTTAACTTAGGGTGTTGACTGAGTGCATTATCTCGTATGATAGGCCAGAGACACTATCTTGTAAGGACTTTCTTGCAGTACTCCTTCCAGTAGCTCCCGTATTTCTCAGAGCATCTTATATCGTCAGGAACAGATCGATGACACAGTAGAAGAGTGAGAAATACAACGTAGAAATAAGGAAGTGAGTTGGTAAAGAGTGCTGAAACTGTCCAGAAAAATGCAGCAGCAATTTCAGGAATGTAATGGAAGTGCCTGGAAACTCCCCACCAACCAGAAGCAAGAAGAAGCCTTTTCTTCTCCTCTCCTTCACTGGTACGATAAGAGGCTCTGATCACAGTGGGCTTGGAGATTCATATGGTGCACTCTCTGTTGGTGTTTTTGACTACTTCTTTCTGATAGTCTGCATTGTAGTTGAGGAACATTGACACAATGCCCAGGATCATGATGAGGGTAAATAGAGGCAGGCCCAGGTTGTTAGGTCGCTACAGCTGCTTTATTGAACATATATTTCAAAGTTTTAGGCCATACTGGTATGTTGTAGAAAATATTTATAGATCAAAAGTGCTAAACCATCAACACTGCCTACGTCCTGTTAGCCTATCTTACATGTGACACATTTAATGGACCTTTCAGATTCTCATTTTCTTCAATGCCTTCATATTTTTGCAGTTCATTTTGTGTCATCTATTGGCTTGTGTCTGTTTCATAAAAACTCCCCCCCCATAGTTTGTTAATGCATGACTAAGCTTGAGAAGACCTGTCAAAAGAGAGTAATACTGCTCGAGCAAAGAAATAGTGCTATTCTCTAAATAAATCAACATGGGAAACTTGATGTCAGCAATCTGTACCAGGCATGATGCCAAGATCTTGCTGCTTGGTTTGGACCATGCTGGCAAGACTTCAGTACTTCACAAGTTCAAGTGGAATACATCTGTTAGCACGATTCCTACCATTGGCTTCAATTTGGAGACAGTTCAGGTATCCAGGGATGATAGCTTCACAGTTTGGGATATTGGAGGGAAAGACACAATCAGAGCTTTGTGGAAGAATTATTCCAGGGATCAGATGGCTTTATCTTTGTAATCGATTCCAGAGACGAATTCCGGTTTGCAGAGGCTAGAAAAGAACTGGAGTGGATCTTGGAATCTGACAAGATGGCAGGGATACCCTTCGTTGTCTTTGCTAACAAACAAGACCTCCCATTGGTGGCATCTCCTCTTGAAGTCACAGACAGCCTGGGACTTTCACAAGTTTGCAACCGACAGTGGCACGTGCGAGGAACCAGTGTCATTTATGGCAGTGGCCTCTCTGAGGGTATGCTGGACTTGTTAGTGAATTTCAGTCTAGGAATTGAAGGTGTATAATCAGCTAAATAAATTTACAGTACACAATTTTTTTATTTGTCATTAAACTACATCTGTTTCATCTGTAATAATTTATTTTAAATACGTTATAAAAAAAACTTTCACACTATCATTCAATAAAAGGAACCAAGTGTGTTAAGTGAATGCATTATCCCTTATAGGAGGCGGCTATTAAAATAGTAGTTAGCAGCTATAGTATACTTGGACATTATTCATGTATATATTAAGTGATAATAAGAAGTGAAAATAAACAACTCAACAACAACAACAACAAAAGACAACAAACAAGTTATAGCTATAGCTAGTATGGATACTAACATTTTATATTGCAAACTGCATAGCTACCAGGGCCGGATCCAGCGCTAGCGACAGGGAGGGACCCAAATATATTTAGGTCAAAGCACAAAATTTGATGATTGATTGTATTAAAATTTCAATATTAATTCATAAGTTAGCATGTAATTGTCTTGTAATTAAATCCCCCCCCCCCTCATGTCTATAATAATAATTTTAAAGAGTGAAAAGGAATAATACACATGTCCAGCAGCCTGTTAGAACACTAGAGGCACTGTCTTGTAAGGCACTTTCTAGCTATACTCCTTCCAGCGCTCATATTTCTCAGAGCATCTTATATCGTCACAACAGATCGATGACACAGTAGAAGAGTGAGAAGTACAGCATAGAAATAAGAAAGTGGGTAGTCTCGTGAGCCAGACCCGCTGTCGGTAGGTAAAGGGTCTGGCTTACGAGACTAGGAAGTGGGTTGGTGAAGAGTGCCGGAACCGTCCAGAAAAATGCAGCAGCTATTTCAGGAATGTAATGGAAGTGCCTGGAAATTCCCCACCAACCAGAAGCAAGAAGAAGACTTTTCTTCTCCTCTCCTTCACTGGTTTGATAGGAGGCTCTGATCACAGTGGGCTTGGATCCCCATATGGTGCACTCTCCGTTGATGTTTCTGACTACTTCTTTCTGATAGTCTGCATTTTAGCTAGTAAAAGAACACTGACACAATTCCCAGGAACGTAATAAGGTTAATTAGAGGCAGTTCCAGGTTGTTAGGGCTCAAGGTGAAGTAGCTATATAGAGTGTGGCTAAAATTGTTTAAGTAATACATTTATGCAAGGTAAATCATTGAAACATAAAGCAGCACATAAGGGGGGGAGGGAGCTATGCATTATGGAGTGACATAATGATTTATTAATTATTTATGCAGAAGTGACTTGTATGGTTCTTTCAGCAGAAGTGGCTTATCTATCTTAGAGAATGAAGCTGAAAAGAAGTTGGGAGTGACGTTGGGTGTAGGCTTTGTGATATGACATTTTTGAAGATGTCAGAACTTAGTCAGAAGATAGCAGAATTGGAATATTTGTCCTGCTTCGCTTGACCAGAAGATTAGTCATTTCTTCTACATAACACAAAAACTTGCCTTAGTTCAACGGAGCCAGTTAAATAGCGAAACGTGAGAGCAGAGCAATAAGCGCGAAGCTTCTTCTAAGTTGGTTCTCCTCCCCCACCCCGCCACTCCACCTCCCCCACCCCGCCACTCACTTCACACCAGGCCCTTTTCTCACTTTGCGTTTGGTAAAAAGATCTGGCACCGCAAGACTAAGTCCCTACATTCTAAATCAGTTAGGCGCTGCGCAATCCTCATGAACCACTGTTTTAGGGCCCCTCAGGGCTTTCGGGGGCCCTAAAAAAAGGTAGTTCTCTCTGAGGAGCGGCGCCTAACTATGATTTAGCCGTACACGACCTCCTAGTTGAGGAATGACGTTGTAGCGTGGGGAAACATTTCCTCTATTATACATGGGCAACATTAATTTTGGGAGGTATAAAAATTGTGAGATCCTGTGGACTTGAGCAAAATAAGCTCTAGCAAAAAAAAGAAAGAAAAAAAAAGAACTGTTAAGAAAAAGGAGAAATAAGTAAATACTAACTTCTCTCACAAATCAGTATGGGAAACCTGATGTCAGCAATGAGGAGGGCTATCTACCCTAACAGGAATTTTAAGATCCTGATGCTTGGCTTGGACAATGCAGGAAAGACCACAGTCCTGTACCAGCTTCTGAACGGTGGATCACCTCCCACACTCCCTGCTAATGAAGAGACAGTGCAGTTAACCAGGAGAGTGAGCTTCACAATTCATGATGTCGGATTTCAACAACCTATAACTAGAGCATCGTTAGACAACCTTTTCCAGGACAACCATTGCCAGGACTTGGATGGTCTTATCTTTGTAATTGATTCCAGTGACCAATCCCGGTTTGAAGTGGCTAAAAGAATACTGAGGCGAATCTTGTCATCCCATGATATGACAGGTGTACCTGTCGTTGTCTTTGCTAATAAGCAAGACCTCCCACAGGCTGTATCTCCTCTTGAAGTAACAAATAGCCTGAGCCTTTCACAAGTTCGGCACGTGCAAGGAACCAGTGCCACTGATGGGAGTGGCCTCACTGAGGGTATGCGCCAGTTGAGAAGACTTGTTAGGGAATTTCGGCAATAGAAGTTGAATTATTAGCTAAACATTAAATACTGTGCTCAACTGTTTATTTGTCATTCAACTATACGCATGTTTCATTGAGCTATAATAATGTATTTAATTAATAATTAAAAACTTTTACACTAAGGGTGTTGACTGAGTGCATTATCTGGTATGATAGGCTGCCAATAAAATATATAGCTACCAATCTAATAATTATATAAAAAATTTTTTTAAAACATGCTAGAACAATCACAATTCTAGCCTGTTAAAACACTAGAGGTACTATCTTGTAAGGACTTTCTTGCAGTACTCCTTCCAGTAGCTCCCGTATTTCTCAGAGCATCTTATATCATCACGAACAGATCAATAACACAGTAGAAGAGTGAGAAATACAATGTAGAAATAAGGAAGTGAGTTGGTAAAGAGTGCTGAAACTGTCCAGAAAAATGCAGCAGCAATTTCAGGAATGTAATGGAAGTGCCTGGAAACTCCCCACCAACCAGAAGCAAGAAGAAGACTTTTCTTCTCCTCTCCTTCACTGGTACGATAAGAGGCTCTGATCACAGTGGGCTTGGAGATTCATATGGTGCACTCTCCGTTGGTGTTTTTGACTACTTCTTTCTGATAGTCTGCATTGTAGTTCATTGACACAATGCCCAGGATCATGATGAGGGTGAATAGAGGCAGCCCCAGGTCGTTAGGGTGCATGGTGAGGTACAGAGTGGTGTTGCTGGTGTAGTTAGATGGTACCAATACCGAACAGCTCAACACTAATTAAACACATCAAAAAGCGAACAAGCATGCATATTTAAAACAACATGATCAAGCCAATGGCTCATAAGGACACAGTAGCTAATTGAACTGATTCCATTAAAATTTAAACTTAGTTAGTTTGAAGTCAAGTGAGTTGACGATGTTACTTGTGTATGATAACTAGATCAGTGAACTACAGCTTGCAGTGATATAATTTTAACTGACATAATACAATAGAGGGGGACTGGATACCCTTGGTAAACAATGTGGGGGGAGGAGACATTATTTACTAGAGAATAATGTCATATGAACACCCACAAGGGGGACAAAATTCATTATGACACTATTTGTGTTCGTTGTAGAAATGTTCACACCACAGTACTCCAAGTATGGGGGGGGGGGGGGGGGGGGGGAGAGCAAGGTCTTTCCTTCCCTTCCAACCAAGTTTTTGAAAAGTATTGTAAGGACGAATGTGTTAATACAGGCAATATAGTTTATAGGTCAGCTGCATGCTAACTTATGCTCGTCACTCATAATTTAATATTCAAATCATATTCAATAAATATAATATTTTTCCAATTTTCATGAATTTTGACCTAAATATATTTTGGCCCCTCCCTGTCTCTAACGCTTGATGTGTCAGCTTTCAGGAAGACCAGGCATTTCAAAGTCCTGCTGCTTGGTTTGGACAATGCAAGCAAGACCACTGTCCTTGTAATGCATTAGTTAGCACAATTCCTACTATGAGTGTCAATATGGAGTCAGTTCAGTTAACCAGGAAGGTTAGCTTCACAGTTTATGATGTGGGAGGGCAAGGTAAAAATAAAGACATGTGAAAGCATCTCTTCCCAAGATCGGATGGTCTTATCTTTGTATCCAATGACCATTGACCATTCCAGGTTTGCACAGGCTAGAGTAAAGTTAGAGTGGATTTCAGAATCTGAACAGATGGCAGGAGTAGCTGTTGTTGTATTGGCTAACAAGCTAGACTGCCACAGGCTGCATCTTCATCTGAAATAGAAGATAGTTAGGGTCTTGTAGAAGTTAGCAAGCAACTGTGCAGGGAACCAGTGCTGGCAATAATGAGGGTATGCCAGAGTTGAGAATACTTGTCAAGGAATTATTTGTCTAGCAATAAAGCATGTATTATTAGCCAAATATTAATTAAAATTATGGTGCCAAATTCATTATTATTCAGGTTTATTATTCTTGTTTCATTTATAATAATTTTCAGTAATTTTTTAAACACTATCCTTAGGTACTGCAAAAATAACAATAATTATTATAAAAAAATCTTTAGTAATATAAAAAATAACACTACACATGTCTTGTCTTAGAACACTAGAGGTACTATCTTGTAAGGTACTTTCTTGCAGTACTCCTTCCAGTAGCTCCCGTATTTCTCAGAGCATCTTATATCGTCACGAACAGATCGATGACACAGTAGAAGAGTGAGAAATACAACGTAGAAATAAGGAAGTGGGTTGGTAAAGAGTGCCGGAACTGTCCAGAAAAATGCAGCAGCAATTTCAGGAATGTAATGGAAGTGCCTGGAAACTCCCCACCAACCAGAAGCAAGAAGAAGACTTTTCTTCTCCTCTCCTTCACTGGTTAGATAGGAGGCTCTGATCACAGTGGGCTTGGAGCCCCATATGGTGCACTCTCCGTTGGTGTTTCTGACTACTTCTTTCTGATAGTCTGCATTGTAGTTGAGGAACACTGACACAATGCCCAAGATCATGATGAGGGTAAATAGAGGCAGCCCCAGGTCGTTAGGGTGCATGGTGAGGTACAGAGTGTGGCTGGTGTAAATGGATGGCACCCACACCAAACAGCCCCAACACTAATTAAACATACACAATTGAAAACAACAACAAACAAATAAACAATCAACCATAGTGATAACAGCAACATGTTTAAAGCAAACATGACAACGTACATAAGCACGCAAATGGAACATGAATAGACAGTAGTCTATGTTGATTCCAATTAAATATAACCAGTTTCTAGTGTTTTACAAACATAAATCTGAAGTTTATGAAAGTATTACTTTGTGATGAATGCTAAAACTGTCAACAACAACTTGCATTGGATCAAATCTCAACAAGCCCATTGATACGAGTGCTGCAAATTAATTAGATTCATACATGACAACATTGTCAAATCTTAGAACTGTAAGCATCATTTTACGAAAGACAACAATTACTAATAAAAACAAGCAAAATGCATCAGACTGCATTAAAAACTAGCTACATAAATAAAATTTATAGAGTGACATAATGCCTTATAAAATTACATCTATCTTATGTTTCTTATTTAAACTGTAACTATCGAGGTCTGAGGCTTCAGTGGCAGCTATGTACTCTTCAGAGCTCTATATAAAAAGTTTTAAGGTAATATAAATTGGAAATGTGTGGAAAATCAGTTGGTCAAAGTTGTCTTTCAATTTCCTGTTTGTCTAAATACATACTCTTAGTGTCTCTTTTACATACAGCAGTAAACAGTTATTGTGATGCTAGCTGCATTCAGTTTAAATTAATACATTACATACTAACATTTAGAACCCAAGTGGCCTACAATTCCACCTCACTATAGCATCCTCATCTGATAAGATGTTATATGCTATTAATAAATTATCACTATAGTTTTCTTCATTCATCATATTTATCAAACTGTGGAATATCAAACATTTGTAGTAGTCAGAAACTGGCTTCTAATATCTTTTGAAGTATGTAAGTATGTAATGACACATTATTAAAGTAATTAAATTTTGATGCAAAAGTAACTAGAGGCATTAGCTAGCTTTCAAGGTCTTTGTTTGTTTTGCTGATGATGATATTGTCTGTTTATCAACATAGTTATAGAGCACAGGAAAAACAAAAGAGAATTGAATTCCTAGTTACTGGCTATATGTGTGGACCCAGATGATATGGCAGTGAGAATCTCATTATGGCAGGGGTCTTGGGCAGGGGTCTAGGGCTGCTAGGGCTAGGGCTAGGGCTAGGTTTAGGGGGGGCTTCTGCCAGGGGTCTTGAGTTGCGTAAACAAATCAACAATCAAAAATAAATTCTTTTAATTGTCTATCATGTTTATTAAAGCCCTAAATTATTACTTTTGGATTTTTTTATTATTCACTTGAAGTTATTAGACACACACACTCAAAAAACATGTCAGGATGTGGGCAATCATTAGAAAGTCAGGTCCAGACATTGTAGGATAATTCATTGCAGCCTTTATTGATTTCAATATTATTCATAGACTACAATTACTCCTCTTTTTATCTCAACTTGCCTTACCAAATAAAATCCAGCACGGTCATGCATGATGTCCAAAGTCTTCATATATCCCATCTCCCAGTGAAAGAACTTGGCCACATATATCATCTGCAGCAACACTGAAGCCAGCATGGAATAGCTCAGGCCAAACTCCTGTTGCTGCTTCACAGCATAGCACAGTGTCAACACTGCCCAAGCCATTAGGCCAAACCGACAGTTAGTGAATTGCTTAACGTCCCAGCCTAAGATCCGGGGATAGAGCTCGCACCCCCAGTAATAGTCAAAGATTAAGTTCCCACTCGCTCCGGAGTCTGTCGAGGAAGGGAAGTAGACGCCTTTCAAGCACAGGAAAGCACAGAATATCAAACTGGTGACATTGAGGGCCCCAATGATTTCCAAATAGTGGTCATAAACATCTGCTGGATTAAAAACTTTCAAATAGAACAATGCGAAGAATGTCACTACAGTCACACAAAATGAAAGCAACCCATTGGCCTTGTAAATGGGGACATTTCCAGCTGGAGTCACTGGGCCCTTGGTCAGTCTACCAGGCAGCACTCTCATCAGGATCAACTGGAACACTGCAAAAGTGCCAATCATCTTCCAAGCAGTCAGTGTTCCAAAAATATAAGGCAACCAAGCCTTAGAGAGGAGATAGAGGAAACCTTTCTGGGTGATCAGTTCCATCAAGCTGGGAAAATTGCCATTTAATTCAACGATGGTGTAGGAGAATATCATAGCGAACATGGGGCAAGAGAACACAAGAAACGGGGCAACCAGTGAGTACCCTGAGGTGTAGGTAACCTTTTCAGAGCCTTTGCTGCCATTTTCCCAGCCTCCAGTGTGTCGCTTAGCAGAAGGAGCCATTACTAACCTGTTGCTGCAGGCCGCGATAAGCGCCACGAAATAATTCGTTGCTATGGACGACTCGCGGCGGAAACACCTGATCACTGCACATGCCACGGGCTGCACTTATCGGACCATTTTCGCCCGCAAAATCCCTGCGCGCGATATTTCACTTTAGTTACGTAACCACACCTACTTTTATTATAAACTCCGCCTTTTCCGGTAATTCGTTCTAAAAATACTGCGTTGATACACGACGTCGGGCTGTTTACTAACTCTATAGTTGCAGGAAACTTCGTTGTGGAGGTTAGAGTATCTGCTCCAGCTGAGTTGAGAATATTCTACACGGTCAATCATGCCCGTCTCTTATATCCCCAGGTAATGTATTGATTTAATTATTTACCATTTCGTGTTATCAGGCTCGCTCTACTGCTGGTAAGCTAAAACTGTCGTTATTGGGACTGTCTTTGATATTATATTCTAATAGCTGCCCTATTATGTCAATTTTTTTGGACATAAAAAAAAAACTTACCTAGAAGTCTTTGTAATGACTCTAGCTACATATCAAGGAACTTGAAAAAACTGTAGCTATGGTGGATGGACTGCCCTAAGTTAGGGATATCTAGCTACATATCAAGGAACTTGAAAAAACTGTAGCTATGGTGGATGGACTGCCCTAAGTTAGGGATATCTAGCTACATATCAAGGAACTTGAAAAAACTGTAGCTATGGTGGATGGACTGCCCTAAGTTAGGGATATCTATATAGTAGTAAGGTAGTGAGGCTGAGAGTATTATGGTGTTTAGAGTCCTGAAGACTTTTGGGCGTTCTGGGCCACCTGGAATGGAAAGTGAAGGCACTACTGAGCGGCCAAGTGCCTAATTGATTTAGAACAAAGCAACTGCTGACGGTTCCAATTCCTCAAAGGCAGGCCGCTACATCTTTTGGCCTTACTTGAATCAGACCCCTATAAAAACTAAAGGAGCTCTAAGTGTATTTATTGTGTTTCAGCTATTCTCGGCTGAGCTAATCATATTAAAACCAAATTATTCTCGTTCTTACCTTAATTAATTAACATTGGCTATTAGAACGAGAAAATTTGCTATTATTTATTGTGTTATAAGTGGGTTTGGTTAGTGCGTGAGTTGACTTATTTCTGGAGGCACCTTTTCAAAGTGTGTGAGAACAAATGGTCAATGTAAGTTATTGAATGTATTGACAGTTGTATAGTTTTTACATATTTTTTTCTTTATTTTTGTGGAATTAATGGCACACATGTAATAGTAGTAGTAGTAGTGATGATAGTAGTATAGTAGTAGTTAGTAGTAGTAGTAGTAGTAGTAATAGTAGTGGTGGTAGTAGTAATAGTACTGTAATAGTAGTGGTGATAATAGTAATAGTAGTAGTAGTGGTAGTGATAGTAGTAGTAATAGTAGGGCATGTTTTGGATGTCAAGCAGCTCTATGTAATAGTCAATGGTGAATCCACTGGCATGTAAATGACTAACTGTAATTGTGCTGAAGTCTTGTCCTAATTTGATGCTAGACAGTCAGCCGGACGAGACCTTCAGTTACTCGAAAACTGAAAACATCTGTATATAGTGTGAACTGCTATCACACCCCCTCAGGTTACAGGGGATATTTCAACACTTTAAAATTGTTGACACGCCCCTCGGCTTCTTTGTTACAGTGTGCCAAAGGACTACTTCAAAGGATTCATAATTCTTAACCAAATAACACTCAATTCTTGTTCATTTACTCTTAATCATATTTTACTCATGTTAAAGCTTTTGTTGTCTTTGAGAAGATTTTCAGCTGTCTGGAGACGCTAGACGCAACATTCTGTTGTAATTTTAAAAAAAATTTCTACATAGATGTTTTCAGAAACTTTGGGAGTGGTATTTTTTTCTTCTTGTATGTAGCTGTCACCAAGGCTTCAAGGTTCACACTCTGGTGGCTTCCCTTTACCACACTGCCAAGTGCCAAGAAGCCGCTACACTGATAATATGCTTTGAACTTTTTAAATGTAATCATTTATTTGCGTCTACTATAGAGTATCAGAGGCTCCATCTGTCCTGGAACATTTAAGACACGAGTGGCATAATTGGATTTTCTTCTCCGTCTAGGAAGACGTATAGTTAGTTTCAATATCTTGGGGCGTCATCCAGTTGAAATAATAATATTAATAATAATAGTTTTCTAGCAGCTCTGTGGTTGTGGTGTGTGTGAAATCTTCCATTCAGCTTTAAGGTAACTTAATTGGACAGCTATGGATTATTTTTCCCTTGAGTATTTTATGTGTCTTGGAGTGATTTATTTTAATCTCTGAAACACCCTCACTGATATTTTGATCTTATATTTTAATGTTAGCTAGTTCACTGGTTGTTTTTGTGGTTTTGATTTCTTCAACTGTAGTGTCTTATATAAGGAATACAGAATATTGGAGCTTACCATTGGCTCACTAGGATTTAGTTGATTTAATAGTTTATTATGAGTTCTGTGCTAGTTTCTATTATGATGATGATGATTATGATGATGATGGTGGTGATTATGATGATGATTATGATGATGATGATGTTGGTGGTAATGATGATGGTGGTAATGATGATGATGATGATGATGATGATGATGTTCACATATTTTTGTTAAAAGTGAACTGGTCCAGACTTGACATGTGATATAGGTGCTACTGTCTTATGCTAGACCAGGCATAATTTAATGTGGTTAATTGTTTTTACACAACATGTTTCAAAGAAGACACTTATCTGAGAAAACTTTTATTTGTTTATAAACATTAATACAAGCCAAACCAAGGTAGTCATCAATATTGTTACACATGTACTAAGATTGTTTGGTCTTCGTAAGCACAGATGTCTCGAAAGACTAGTCAAAATGGGTTGAAACAATTAATCCTTGATACAAGCCTCTATGAAATGGAAGATGATTTTGAAGTAACTCAGTCATTCTCGGCTGAAATGATTATAATAATAGCAAATTTTCTCGTTCTAACAGCCAATATTAAGTTAATTAAAAATTTGGATTTCTTGCCGAAATGCTATTATTATAATTTAGAAGTAGTCTTTCATACCAGTAGGCCTTTATATCATCCTGTGTTTAATACTTACACAACACTCCTCCCATTTTATTTGTCTAGCATCCCATAATACTAGGCGATCTATTGCTCTATGATAGTTGCGTGTTTGTTTGTTTGTATGTGTGTTAGTGCGGAGCAGTTAATGGATCGGCAGAAGACCACGGCCAAGAAAAGGAGGCGAAACCAGAATGCTGAGATAGATGAGCTGGCGAAACTCCTCCCAGTGAAGCCAATCCACCTAACTCCTAACAATGTTGGAGCAGTTATGGAAATGGCCGGTCTGGAAGACACCGGAGGAGACAAGGACAAGGCTCAGCCAGTGGACAAGATATCTGTGCTCAGGATAGCCTCCACCTACCTCAGGTTCCAGGAGTTCATGAAGAAAGGAATTTTACGTGAGTTTACTGACGTGGATTGAATTTACTGAGGGAATTTACTGTTGTAATTTACTGAGAGAATTTACTGCTGTAATTTACTAGGGATTACTGTTGTAATTTACTAGGGATTACTGTTGTAATTTACTGAGGGAATTTACTGTTGTAATTTACTGAAGGATTTTACTATTATAATTTAGTGAGGGAATTTACTGCTGTAATTTACTGAGGGATTACTGTTGTATGAAGGATTTTACTATTACTAGTGGTGTGCTTGAGCACAAATGGCGAGCGAGCCTAAAGACTATACTATTTTTATTGACTTCTAACACTGAAGCTACTGAAAATAAGGTCAAGTTTTTAAATTTAGCATACAGGTACAGGGATTTCAGTGCCATAGTAACAACTCTCTGCAACTGCTTGAATTGAAGGAAAAAACAACAACAACAAAACAATACACGTTATTTAAAAGTTTTCTTTGTGATATTCTTTAGCTAAGTAGTGGTTGTAACACACAATGCTAGCTGGACATGCACCTACACAGACTTACCTTCGCAGTAGTCTAGTGGACAATGTATTTTCAGGTAAATACTGTGCGCACGGCTTATAACCATGACAAAGAGCGCATTGACTTACCACCGCCACTAACTCGATTAGAAATGGAAGTCCCATAAAGGGTAACTGCCACCGGTTTTTTTATTTTTATTTTTTTTAGTCATTCAGTAGATAATAACACAGTATCACTCCAAAAAAAATTTGACAGTGTTTGGTCAAGTAGTTCCTGAGTTATGGGCCTTTGAAAATGCACCCTACTCCCACGCTAATTAAGTAGGCCAATTGGTTGATTGGCGAGCGAGCGTAGCGAGCGAGACACTTACAGGGGTAAAAATGAAAAAATCGGGGATGTTTGTTTATTGGCGAGCGAGCGAAGCGAGCGAGACACTATCAGGGGTAACTCAATCGAGATTTCGCTATATTTATTTATTTATTTATCTGTTTATGGGGTACGTGAGACCTCTGTTTTCGCCCGCGCTTCTAATTACGTAAGTTAGGTAAAGCGTTCACAGTTTCAGTATTTTTCAATTAACGAGCTCTGAGAATCCTTAGTGGCGGTGGTAAGTC
>WLWD01001556.1_pt1 | contig 95845 bp, 77 predicted proteins | sample 6712731 | NCBI WGS metagenome assembly WLWD01 (sample SAMN12718690, study PRJNA576275) | sponge metagenome | isolation source: marine sponge | host: Mycale hentscheli | place: New Zealand: South Island, Marlborough, Capsize Point | collected 2014-11-01
CCCCCCCCCCCCTTTACTTGTCGATTCCACCCGCTTAGTTGTAATTAATCGCTCGCCTTTTTGCCTTCTCTTCCCTTCCATTTTAAACCTACACTGCCTTACCTCGCCAATTCCATCCGCTTTTCAGTTACGATTAATCGCCTTTTACCTTCTCTTCCGTACTTTCGCCTTCCTTTTTGAAACCTACGCCGCCTTCCATTGTCAATTGCACTCGCTTTTTAGAAGTAACCAGCACGTTCTACTGATTGTGACGATACTTTACCTACCATAAATGAACGATTCTTTACCGAACCATACAAAGCTCATGAATTATTCATGAATACACACACCGTCGGTGTGTCAATAACTCAATCCTAGTCACTACCACCAGTGTTAAATGTAGCTTGTCACAAATGAAACTCAGCATACCCACTTTCCCTCAATAACAAAATCTATGTAACTTCAATAACATGCTCAAGACCAATGATAAACATATTATATAGATTAAACATTCACAATCACCTTCAATTTTTAACTTCGCATTTCGCTTACAAAGTTTTCAGAAAATTTCAATGAGGGAGAGCACCCCCTCCCTAAATGAACCCCCTCATCCACTGGGCAGCTCAATTACTATCACTGTCTATGGGGGAGAGCGCCCCCTCCCTAAATGAACCCCCTCATCCACTGGGCAGCTCTATTACTATCACTGTCTATGGGGGAGAGCGCCCCCTCCCTAAATGAACCCCCTCATCCACTGGGCAGCTCAATTACTATCACTGTCTATGGGGGAGAGCACCCCCTCCCTAAATGAACCCCCTCATCCACTGGGCAGCTCTATTACTATCACTGTCTATGGGGGAGAGCGCCCCCTCCCTAAATGAACCCCCTCATCCACTGGGCAGCTCTATTACTATCACTGTCTATGGGGGAGAGCGCCCCCTCCCTAAATGAACCCCCTCATCCACTGGGCAGCTCAATTACTATCACTGTCTATGGGGGAGAGCGCCCCCCCCCCAAATGAACCCCCCCATCCCCTGGGCAGATCAATTAACTATCACTGTCCCTTATGGTGGGGAGAGTGCCCCCTCCCTAAATGAACCCCCTCATTCCATCTGGGCATCTCTATTACTATCACTGTCTATTGGAGAGTGCCCCCCTCCCTAATGAAAACCCCCTCATCCCTGGGCAGCTCATTACTATCCTGTCATGGGTTATGCGCCCCCCTCGCCAGTGAACACCCTCATCCACTGGGCAAGCTTCTTAACTATCACGTCATGGGGAAGCACCCCCTCCTAAATGAAACCCCCTCATCCATGGGGCAGCTCTATACTACACACTGTCTATGGGGGAGAGCGCCCCCTCCCTAAATGAACCCGCTCATCCACTGGGCAGCTCTATTACTATCACTGTCTATGGGGGAGAGCACCCCCTCCCTAAATGAACCCCCTCATCCACTGGGCAGCTCAATTACTATCACTGTCTATGGGGGAGAGCGCCCCCTCCCTAAATGAACCCCCTCATCCACTGGCACTCTATTACTATCACTGTCCTATGTGGAGCGCCTCTCCCTAAATGAAAACCCCTCATTCCAACTGGGGCATCTCATTACTATCACTGTCCTATGGGGAGAGCGCCCCCTCCTAAAATGAAACCCCCCGCTCATCCACTGTCAGCTCTATTACTATCACTGTCTATGGGGAGAGCACACCCCCTCCCTAAATGAACCCCTCATCCACTGGGCAGCTCAATTACTATCACTGTCTATGGGGGAGAGCACCCCCTCCCTAAATGAACCCCTCATCCACTGGGCAGCTCAATTACTATCACTGTCTATGGGGGAGAGCACCCCCTCCCTAAATGAACCCCCTCATCCACTGGGCAGCTCTATTACTATCACTGTCTATGGGGGAGAGCGCCCCCTCCCTAAATGAACCCCCTCATCCACTGGGCAGCTCTATTACTATCACTGTCTATGGGGGAGAGCACCCCCTCCCTAAATGACCCCCCTCATCCACTGGGCAGCTCTATTACTATCACTGTCTATGGGGGAGAGCACCCCCTCCCTAAATGAACCCCCTCATCCACTGGGCAGCTCAATTACTATCACTGTCTATTGAGTCAATTGCATGCATGCGTGCACGCACACACACACACACACCAAGTGAGAGCTTGTTACAATACAAGAGCATTGTTTTTGTTGTTGAGTATTATTTTTAAGTGCTGTGTACAATAGTTAATTGATGTTTCCCCTGTTTAGGTATTGATATATCCTGTGAAATGGAATTGGCTCGCTCTTCATGTACCATTCCATATAGGACAGACGATCTCAAAGCTGGGTCCAGCAACAGACTTAGTTCAAGTAATAGAACTAGGTCCAGTGACAGACTTGGCTCTAGTAATAGAGCTGGGTCCATTGACAGACTTGGCTCCGGTGATAGAGCTAGGTCCAGCGATAGAGCTGACTCCAATATGAAAACACATTCAAATGATAGAACTGAAGGTGACGAGAGAACCAACAGAGAAAGCTCAAGTGATACACGGCATTCTACTTGTCTCCCTCACACAGCCACAGCCCTGAAGTCTCTAATCTCAGATAGTACTCAAGCTGCTGGTGATCAGATACTTATTCTAAAGAATTTGATCAGTTTAATAGGGGAAAGTGTAGAAGAGGAGCAATCAAGTAGTGTGGGTGGGGCCATGAAGACAGTCCAGATTATAGTGGAGAATGAAGTGGTGGAATGGTTGTTGAGTGCACTATCTAATGGAGATCACAGGTCATACCATGGAGAGGACGAGCCAGGACTACAAGAAGACTGCTACAGTGAAGACAAGAACATGTTATTGTTGCTGGATGTCTTGTACCAAGTCACTGGCATCCTTCTAGTATCTCTAGGCTCAGCAGGTATCTACTCTATGCTGTGTGCATGTGTTGTGAAGTTGTGTTGTGTATATGTACTTGAGCAGATGAGAGTTTGTGGAGCTGTAAAGACTGTGTAAGTCTGGCCCATGCCATCTGCCTCCAGTTCTCACAGTTTTCCCATCAACAAGCACCTCATGTAGCCGTGGAGGTATGAATGGGTGTGGCTGGGATGGAATGCAGGAGTACTAAAATGTAGCAGAACCTGCAACTTACCTTCTGGATACATTCCCCATTCATGTCATGCTTGATGCTTCTGTTATTATGTAATAGTTAATGGCCCCTAGATTTATTATCTACAGTTGATGCAGGGCCAGACCCTGGATTGTTGCACTGTGGGTGATGTAATAGTTTATATAATGACTGGGGGGGGGGGGGGGGGGGCTACTTAGACTAAACCCCCTCCCACCTTCTTGTACTGAATAAATCTCCATTAAGGTTCCAGACTGAAATAGTACCCTTTTTTTTATAGCTAGATTGTTATTGAGACTTGAAGGAAACCTATTAAGATTCTAAACCACCACCTCCTCCTCCTCTTCATAAACTATCTTACCATTGATTGTCTGAAATGAATTTTTGTGCTAGAGTTCACAAGAGAAGCTAAACATGCGGACACTCACTGGTATTATAGTTTCCACACGTTACTCCAAACAAACACTCAGTTAACTTTCCAGCTAAAGCTAAACTGTCATGGTACCAAGAACTTATTTACTCATGTGATTATGATATGACAATAGGGCGTGCTTCCCACAAGAGCTAACCCTTACCCTACACGGAGTTGACAGATTTGCGTTTTCTCAAAAATCAGCCAAAAAAAAAAAAAGCACTTAAAGTCTTAAATTGTCTTTCTGAGTAAGTTCATACCTAATTCAATGCATAGAGCTTAGAGCTTTAGAATTTGATTTACAGCTCTGTGCTTGTGTGTGTGTGTGTGTGTGTGTGTGTGTGTGTGTGTGTGTGTGTGTGTGTGTAGCTGCTACATCCAGTGGCTGCCATGTTAGTGTCTGCAGCCACTGTGTGGAGTGTTGATGATCATTACCTATTAGTATGTTGTGTGAGAGATTCCTTGAGCCTAAGCCACTTGGCTCTCTTGCTAGATCATCTACAAACCTCTCAACTCACCTGCCCCATTGGTAAGCCTACATAGAGTTGTGCATATTATTTTTTACTATCTAAAAGAAATATAAATATAGCAAGTGAAAGTATTTCTTAAATAATAATCTAATAATAATACTACAGTAAGTGAACACAATAATACTACAGTAAGAGACTGAGAGAATACAATAATACTACAGTAAGAGACTGAGAGAATACAATAGTACTACAGTAAGAGACTGAAATAATACTACAGTAAGAGACTGAGAGAATACAATAGTACTACAGTAAGAGACTGAGAGAATACAATTATACTACAGTATTTACTACAGTAAGAGACTGAACACTGGGCACTCCAATATTTCCTTGGGTTATTCAATGAGTACAATTTTGTGGAGGGCACAACAAAGAAAACATGTATTTTACTGCATATGGAAATCCTGCATGATAGCTGGTGTGGAAAAGAAGATAATAAATGTATTAAGTGTGGAAGTTGTTATTAGTAGTCGATGCAAGTAGCATATGTACATATTGATGGAGAACGTTTTGGTCTGTGGACCTTCTTCAGTTATAATGAGAAGGTGCAAACATTCTTCATCTAAAAAAGAAGTGCTATGTTAAGCTAATCTATAGTCGTTAAAGTTACAATAAACCTCTACGATACTGTATACTTGTTACTTTTAGGGAAATCTAGTGGTCTTGTTGTTAATTGTTGTTGTTGTTGTTTCTTTTAATTTAGTTTATGCTGAATGTGTGGCCTACAATTTGTTTTAATTTAAGTACAACCAGTGACAATAATTTGTATCCCCTTAAATTAAAAAAACAACAATAACATTATAATGAGCAAATGAATTGAGACACTAAGTGTACAAATTTGAGGTAATGGTATTAGTTTATAAATGGACATACAGTCCATATTAGAAGCATTTGTGATAGAGTATTTGGTGGTATGTTCCATTGAGAGTGATGTTGAGCTAGCCAGCTAACCACAAGTAATTCAATTAGAATTCCATATGGTATGTTGCCATTTCCTATATAGAAATACTATAGCGATTGCATATCATACAGTGTGTGTGTGAGAGTTTCTCACAAGCTTCGTTCAGTCGCCTATGACATGAAACTGGTATAAACTAGGGCAAGCTAGCCTATGCACTTTGTCTTCTCCTGGCAAACTTTCGTTTGCTTTCTGCAACAATGTTCTAATCCAGTAGTAATTTTTCTTGCATCAACAGTTTTACTTTAACTACAACTTCGGTATAATTGTTGTAATGGTGCCATAATAAAACTGCTGGCTATAGTTCCCCCTCCTCCCCATTCTTCTTCTTTCTCTTGTAAATGCTACCATGCTTTCTATCATTGGGCATCATTGAAGATCCCCATAGCTGGGTTCCACCATGCACATAGCCATACATTAATGCTGGGTTCCACCATGTACACAGCCATACATTAATGCTGGGTTCCACCATGTACACAGCCATACATTAATGCTGGGTTCCCCCATGCACACAGCCATACATTAATGCTGGGTTCCACCATGCACACAGCCATACATTAATGCTGGGTTCCACCATGCATACAGCCATACGTTAATGCTGGGTTCCACCATGTACACAGCCATACGTTAATGCTGGGTTCCACCATGTACACAGCCATACGTTAATGCTGGGTTCCACCATGCACATAGCCATACATTAATGCTGGGTTCCACCATGCACATAGCCATACATTAATGCTGGGTTCCCCCATGCACACACCATACATTAATGCTGGGTTCCACCATGCACACAGCCATACATTAATGCTGGGTTCCAATGCTGGCTGTTCCACCATGTACACAGCCATACGTTAATGCTGGGTTCCACCATGCACATAGCCATACATTAATGCTGGGTTCCCCCATGCACACAGCCATACATTAATGCTGGGTTCCACCATGCACATAGCCATACATTAATGCTGGGTTCCACCATGCACACAGCCATACATTAATGCTGGGTTCCACCATGCACATAGCCATACATTAATGCTGGGTTCCACCATGCACATAGCCATACATTAATGCTGGGTTCCCCCATGCACACAGCTGGGTTAATGCTGGGTTCCACCATGCACATAATGCTGGGTTCCACATGCACACAGCCATACGTTAATGCTGGGTTCCACCATGTACACAGCCATACGTTAATGCTGGGTTCCACATGCACACAGCCATACGTTAATGCTGGGTTCCACCATGCACACAGCCACACAGTAATGCTGGGTTCCACCATGCACATAGCCATACATTAATGCATGCACACAGCCATACATAACCATGCACACAGCCACACGTAATGCTGGGTTCCACCATGCACATAGCCATACATTAATGCTGGGTTCCACCATGCACACAGCCATACATTAATGCTGGGTTCCACCATGCACATAGCCATACATTAATGCTGGGTTCCACCATGCACATAGCCATACATTAATGCTGGGTTCCCCCATGCACACAGCCATACATTAATGCTGGGTTCCACCATGCACACAGCCATACGTTAATGCTGGGTTCCACCATGCACACAGCCACACAGTAATGCTGGGTTCCACCATGCACACAGCCATACGTTAATGCTGGGTTCCACCATGTACACAGCCATACGTTAATGCTGGGTTCCACCATGCACACAGCCATACGTTAATGCTGGGTTCCACCATGCACACAGCCACACAGTAATGCTGGGTTCCACCATGCACATAGCCATACATTAATGCTGGGTTCCCCCATGCACACAGCCATACATTAATGCTGGGTTCCACCATGCACACAGCCACACAGTAATGCTGGGTTCCACCATGCACACAGCCATACATTAATGCTGGGTTCCACCATGCACACAGCCATACATTAATGCTGGGTTCCACCATGCACACAGCCACACAGTAATGCTGGGTTCCACCATGCACACAGCCACACAGTAATGCTGGGTTCCACCATGCACACAGCCACACAGTAATGCTGGGTTCCACCATGCACACAGCCACACAGTAATGCTGGGTTCCACCATGCACACAGCCACACAGTTAATGCTGGGTTCCACCATGCACACAGCCACACATTAATGCTGGGTTCCACCATGCACACAGCCATACATTAATGCTGGGTTCCACCATGCACACAGCCATACATTAATGCTGGGTTCCACCATGCACACAGCCATACATTAATGCTGGGTTCCACCATGCACACAGCCATACAGTAATGCTGGGTTCCCCCATGCACACAGCCATACGTTAATGCTGGGTTCCACCATGCACACAGCCATACGTTAATGCTGGGTTCCACCATGCACACAGCCACACAGTAATGCTGGGTTCCACCATGCACACAGCCATACGTTAATGCTGGGTTCCACCATGTACACAGCCATACGTTAATGCTGGGTTCCACCATGCACACAGCCATACGTTAATGCTGGGTTCCACCATGCACACAGCCACACAGTAATGCTGGGGAAAGGGGGGAAAGGAGACTAAGGGGCTGGGTTCCACCATGCACACAGCCACACAGTAATGCTGGGTTCCACCATGCACACAGCCACACATAATGCTGGGTTCCACCATGCACACAGCCACACAGTAATGCTGGGTTCCACCATGCACACAGCCACACAGTAATGCTGGGTTCCACCATGCACACAGCCACACATTAATGCTGGGTTCCACCATGCACACAGCCATACATTAATGCTGGGTTCCACCATGCACACAGCCATACATTAATGCTGGGTTCCACCATGCACACAGCCATACATTAATGCTGGGTTCCACCATGCGCACAGCCATACATTAATGCTGGGTTCCACCATGCACACAGCCATACATTAATGCTGTAATGAATGGAAATATATAATTAGTTTGTACTAGGCTGAGTCACACATGATACCAGAGAATAACAATTAAACACATTAGAACATCATTTACTAAACTCTAATCAATTTATTGCATAGTATATTAATTAATTAGCTGATTATTACATTCTAGCATTGCTGGCTCACTTGGTTAGTCTGGACGATGTCTTCTCAGAGAGGTGGATGAAAGTAGTGCAGGAGGAAGGCCTAGTGAGTTACCATGTGTCCAGTAATGATTAGACTGCATTGTGTGTGTGTGTGTGTGTGTGTGTGTGCAGGGTGTACGTGGCATTGCTGCAGGTCTGCAAGCATCTGAAAACCCACAATTATGCAAAGAGAGTGCAATACTATGCAGGAATCTACACCAGCTTCAGCCTCTGCAAGCTCTTCTCAAATAACATAACTTGACCAGCCATTAGCCACACTCAATCTCACAGAGTTGTAATCATATTCATTACCAGCTGCTGATACCTACATACCACTCTCAGCACTGCTTCTAATAACTTTATTACTTCCTGTTCTGACTCAAAAATCCTCGTCCCTCCTACACACAACATTTAAAAAAAGTTCCAATAAATCAACACAAACAATGAAGTCTTTAGTGTGTGGAGAACTCCGCGCGTGACCTGAGTCTCAGTGCTGCACACTGTCTCCAACGCTCGGACAGAGTGAGTTCCAGTTTCTGCGCGCTGCTAGAGCCGGAGAAGGCGTAGCTACTACCGGATTGACCGCAACACTGCAAGCTGTGAGGAGAGAGACGGAGATGTCTACCGAGGTAAGCTGTGTAATTGGCTTCAATCTGAATTGGCAGGGCTTCAGGTCGTACTTAATGCACGCGATGGCAGCAATTGATTCATGGTTGTGATAGCTACCTACACAGCGGGCTTAGTGACGATCAGGCTAATGAACTGTTTCTATTGGAGTTGCTATCAAAATCAGTGCAGCAGCATGATGTGTATAATTTGAATGATTTTAGTGTTCACTCAATAGTGGTTGTCTCCCAACAGTAATTTTGGATTTGGAGTAGTCTGGCTGCGTGCATGGCAGCATAATCTGGTGGTGTATGTTGCATTGTTGGCCATCTAGGCAATGGATAGTAGCAGTATTGGATCACATGATGCAGGGCCTACTTCGGATACGATTCCTGTTTGTTGTGATCCTCTCAAACATATGGAATTACAGCAGAGAGGTCTTGGTATATTGTAGCTAGAGTTTGGAGTGCTTCCAACATGAAAGATAGACAGAAGGGCAGCCCCTCCCCTTCACAATGTTGTGGTTAAGGAACTCCTTGTGGAGGAGTGGAAGTATCAGAAATCATACACAAACCCATTGTTTGGGTTTCCTATTAGCAACTACACCCTTGGGGCAAACTACTAATTTTTTTGTGTCAATTTATTGAATGTGTAATGAGGTACGTAAGAATGCAGACTCTACTGTTACATGTGCACGTTGGTACAATCCCTCCTAGTCATGCCCAAATAACATTTCCCTCAATGGAATTCAAATACCAACCAAAAAATGTCCATCTGTTATGTTTCCATCTCGAAGTGACCAGTGGAAAATTGTCAGTGGTAGCAGCAATGGTCTTGTTTTGATTGTAAGGTTACACGCAGCATTGAGAAGTTACTGAAGTGTTGTAACTCTGGATTATGAGGCATGCAAGCACCAGTGGGAAGTGGTCCACTCCCCAGCAATCCAACTCTCAGTGGACCAGAGCAATGCTGCCTACTTATGGCAGCTATGGCAACATGCCGTGTAATCTTAGTGCAGCTCATTAGCTGAGCATCTGTTCCACACAATGAGAGCAAACATCTCACCTTACTCATTCCCTCCCTCCCTTCCTCCTCTGCCTCTTTCCTCTCTGTCTGCAGGGCATCTCCGATCTCCTGCGCTGCTACATCTGCATGGACCGGCTCACTAAAGCCACCTTGTGTCCCCACTGCTCCAAACTGGGCTGCTTCGAGTGCATCAAGGTAAGACAAGAGGTCAATGGGGACAGATAAAAGGTCAGTCAGTCATTGATAGGTGTATAGTTCAATGGAGGAAAGAGTTTGTCTCGTCAGATCATACTGCACCATGTGGTCAGATCTTACTGCACCATGTGGTCAGATCTTACTGCACCATGTGGTCAGATCTTACTGCACCATGTGGTCAGATCTTACTGCACCATGTGGTCAGATCTTACTGCACCATGTGGTCAGATCATACTGCACCATGTGGTCAGATCTTACTGCACCATGTGGTCAGATCATACTGCACCATGTGGTCAGATCTTACTGCACCATGTGGTCAGATCTTACTGCACCATGTGGTCAGATCTTACTGCACCATGTGGTCGGATCTTACTGCACCATGTGGTCGGATCTTACTGCACCATGTGGTCGGATCTTACTGCACCATGTGGTCGGATCTTACTGCACCATGTGGTCGGATCTTACTGCACCATGTGGTCGGATCTTACTGCACCATGTGGTCAGATCTTACTGCACCATGTGTTCTACTAGTAAACTGACTATAAGGACTGCATGTGAACTGTGTGTGTACATTTTGCAGCGCTGGGTGACTAACAACCGTTCTGACTGCCCACATTGCAGGTAAGGGAATCAAACTCACTCCATAAACAACATCATGTTATATGGATGTGTTTATGTTACAGGAATCCCCTTACCATGAATGACCTCATCAAAATACCATTGTTTGATGACCTGAAGTCGGTAAGTGGTAACCAGTTGATGTGTTAATTCCACTCAATCAGGAGCAGGTGGGCTGAATCGTCACTCCTCCACTCTTTAATTACGGCCATGGGATTTGATACTGGATTGTGGAAGGGGATTTAATAACTTATGAAAGTTGTCTGGAGCTACTCAACTGTTGACACAGCCATTCCTCAACAATTAGTGCACGTACTAACAGATTAAATATCAAAAGTCCATGAGAAGGGGGAGGGCACATCCCTGTGGTTTTTTATTCGTTGCCATAGAGACTTTCTCAGAATAGATTTCTTATGTAGTTTCTTTTACAAAAGGGCAGTGTGACATATCTGTGTGTACTGAGATAGATATTGTGTCTGTGTGTACTGAGATAGATATTGTGTCTGTGTGTACTGAGATAGATATTGTGTCTGTGTGTACTGAGATAGATATTGTGTTTGTGTGTACTGAGATAGATATTGTGTTTGTGTGTACTGAGATAGATATTGTGTTTGTGTGTACTGAGATAGATATTGTGTTTGTGTGTACTGAGATAGATATTGTATCTGTGTGTACTGAGATAGATATTGTGTTTGTGTGTACTGAGATAGATATTGTGTTTGTGTGTACTGAGATAGATATTGTGTTTGTGTGTGTCGGGTTATGTATCTGTGTGCTTGTGCAGGTTCTGGAAGCGCTTCCTAGCTCAGTACCAGAGATAGTTTCTAAGAATGTGGAAGTGACGTGCTCCATTCACAATGAGAAGATGTCCGTCTATTGCGAGACATGTAGAGAGTCCGTGTGTCATAAATGTGCTCTGTGGGGATCTCATCACGGACACAGTCACAAACCTCTGGACGACTTCTACAAGAAACATGTAGAGGTGCTCCAAGGAGAGGTGAGTCGATGCACACATGCATGAATGTCACTGTAGACTTCACCTCTCCTACTGTGCTTATGTAGTTGAGCAAGTTAAACGACCACTTGAAGGGGATAGTTGCAGATGTGAAACAGATTGAAAGCAAGATGGAGTTAGTGAAGGTCAATAAGTCCAAGACCAAGAAGGAGATGACACACTTGGTGGAGAAAAAATGCTATCAACTTGATGAACTTGCCAGAGAAAGAATCGAACAACTCAAAAGTATGATAACCCATTCAATGCCATTACACATGTCAGTTATGACCCACCCCATCCCATCACATGTGTCAGTTGTAACCCACCCCATCCCATCACATGTGTCAGTTATGACCCACCCCATCCCATGTCAGCTATGACCCACCCCATCCCATCACATGTGTCAGTTGTGACCTGCACCCCATCCCATCACATGTGTCAGTTGTGACCCACCCCATCCCATCACATGTGTCAGTTGTAACCCACCCCATCCCATCACGTGTCAGCTGTGACCCACCTCATCCCATCACGTGTCAGCTGTGACCCACCCCACCCCATCACATGTCAGTTGTAACCCACCCCATCTCATGTCAGTTGTGACCCATCCCAATCCCATCACATGTGTCAGTTGTGACCTATCCCATCACATGTGTCAGTTGTGACCCATCCCATCACATGTGTCAGTTGTGACCCATCCCATCACGTGTCAGTTGTGACCCACCCCATCACGTGTCAGTTGTGACCCACCCCATCCCATCACATGTGTCAACTGTGTTGTTTTGTGCTGTGTTGATGTACAGAGTATCGTGAATATCTGTGCACACATGCTGTTGAGATCACCAAGGAGTCCCATGACTTGGAGAGTGTGATATCTGCTGGGAATGTGACCTCTCTTCTCAACAGCAGTGGAGACCTCAAATCTGACATCAGTTTGAGGATTAGTCAACTCTTGACATCCACAAAGAAGATGGACTCCTTAACTTCCATAGCTCACTTTACTAAGTAAGATTTTATGTGCTTGCAATTGATGGGTGTGTCTCTGGTTGTAATTGATGGGTGTGGCTGTGCTTGCAGTGAAGTGGTCCCAGAATATGACCATGCTATTTTCAAGATGACCAACTTCAGAGAGTTGCAGAGAAAAGGAAAAGAAATATATTCAGAGTCCCTGAAGCTGCAGGGGTTGGTATGGCGCCTGAAAGTCTACCCAGTAAGTGGTACCAACAGATATAGTGAATGCATTATTTGAGACATACCTTACCTTATAGAATGGGCATAAGGAGGAGATTGGAAACTATCTGGCAGTGTTTGTGGAGTTGTCCGAGGGATACAGTCGTGTTGCCAAGTAAGAAACTATCTTGTAATGGATATGTTATCTAATAATCTATTGTATGTGTGTGTGTATGTTTGTGTGTGCATACAGCTACCAGTATTGCATTGAAATGTTGTATGGCTGCTCAAATAAGTCTCCTCAAAGAAACTACAAGAAAGAGTACAGTAAGTATCTTGTTCTGTTTATGTGTGTGATATACTGTAATAAAATAACTAATTCAATTAGTCTCTGAATTTGCCGATGGAGAGTCTTGGGGCTATTTGAAATACTACGAACTAGCTCTGCTGGTAAGTGGTCATCACTCCCTCCCATATGTGTTGCTATTCATTTGTATGATCATACAGCAAGAGTCTGGTTTCTTGAAAGAAAACACTGTTGTCCTGAAGTTTCACATTCGACCTCCAACCTACTACCAGAAGTACCAGGACCAGACCACGTACGTAAATACCTCCCAGCTCTGGCAACATTGACATTACAAACTTTGATCAATTTAGGAACCTGCAGAAAGTCATTAAAGAACGGAATGCCCTCAAACAGCAAGTCTCCAGTCTCAAGAATGACTACAAAGCTCTTCAATCTGGTAAGGCTACATCACTAGTGCAAATACACCCAAATTCATCGAGTTATTACTTCTGTGATTCCAGAACACAGAGCTTGTTCCCAACTTACGACCTCAAGTCAAGCTATCCAACACAGCAGTCGCCCGACTCAACGCAGCAACAGTCATCATCACACCAGTCACTCCACCCAGCCAGTACTGGTCCCTCCTCAGTCTCACCATTCTATCCACACTCATCAACACTCACCCAGACTCCTTCCTGACCACCAGCAGTGCAGAGAAGGAACTCAAATCAGTCCCAACAAACATTGCACTCCACTGCAATCCAGTCCCAGCCACAGTCGCAGACGTGCCCCTCCTTCTGCTAATCATAACCGTACCCAATCGTCTGGCGCTGGAGCCATGTCGAAAGCTCACAGCATTCAGGAGAATGTTCATCTGGTGCCTGCCGACCCCTTATTGTCTACTTCTCAAGTGTTCTTAAGACCACCTCAACAATGTGCATTGGAAGAAAGGAGAAGAAAGTCAGTGGATTCACCATTCACTAGTGATAAGAAGTCAGTCAAACAGCATCACTCCACCCACAAGCAGCAGTCAAGGACCATGCCCCTAGGCCACTCCACAAGTGCACAGCAGCAAGATGCAAGTGGCTCACAGATGTGGGAGGAGGGAATCTTAAATGTGGAGGACATCACCATCACTGTGGATGACAAAGATTCAGATAAAAACAAGTCAACATCTTCTTCTTCTACTCTGATAGAAGATGACAGTTTGACTCCTCTGGAGACAAAGAAGAAGCCATCAGTTCAGGAGTGTGCCACTGACAGACAGCAACAACAAGAAATGCTGCAGATTCTCAGTCAAGAGCAGTTTGGAGCTGACGATCAGACTGATATGATAATGTCCCTCAACACCCAGGACCAGAACACTGCCCTACCTTTATCCAACTACTACGAGTCCTACTACAATGAAGAGCAGGATACCTTCCCACCTCCTGCTCACACCTTCAGGACAGAACACAGCCAGACCAACAACTATCAGGTCCTTTCTCAACCCAACTCAGCCACGCCCCCAAAGAGCAGACACGGCAAATCTCTGACTGACCTCACTGGCAGTAACGGTAACCTGTCCTGTTCCCAACCTTATCTCTCCCAGTCCATAGCCGACTTCCAGCACATGCAGCAAAGACACATGGAATCCAGTCGGCATTATGGCGGCGGTCAGAGACACATGCAAAGCTACCGACCACACCCACCCAGTCGCATGTCCAGTGATCCCCATCTTAACAAGTCCCTCCCTCCAGGCCTCCAGAGCTCAGTTCTTCATGCCCTTAGGGAAAATCCTGCCAGCAAACGCAACTACAGTGTGGCCAGGAAAGGCATGGCAGGACTTGGTCACCATAGCAATGCCCAATCTCAGCCTCCTCGTGGAAGTCGCACCAGTCCTTCATCTCAGAGGGGACACATGAAGGCCAGCTCTTTGGTCCAGCGCAGTGCCAGCAGTAAAAAGTCTCCAAGCGAAAAGAAGTAAAAACTACTTAGGCACCCTGTGTCCAGCTTTCCATTAACTTACTGGTATTGTTCCCTGTTGTAGGAAGCAAGGAGCTCTGGGACCTCTCGTGGAGTCTGAATCAAGTCTGACAACAAGAAGAGATCAACCTGAAGGTACCTTGGCCAATACATGGGAGGGAATGACCCAAGAAAATGAAGTAGGTTCTACCAGTGACCACCTGGACAAGGCGCACCAGGAGACACACCTCCATCCAAAATCCCTACTCACCACACACTCAGAGACACAACCATCACTGACGTCCAAGACTAAGGGCATGAGCACTAGCACCTCGTCACTCAACAATCTCAGCCAGCTCTTGTAACCCCTCCCACCACACACACACATACACACACTGTTGCCAGGCACCTCCACTAATACTTCATTCACTGTCGCTGCAAGAAATGTCATTTATAAATCATGTCTGTCAACAAACTTGTATCATGTGTTATCAAGAGACTCAATTTCATGTGCTATATATAACCTGTCTGTCAACATGATGTAGCTATGTGTGTTTTCCGGTGTAATGCAACTTTTTAATATTCATGGTCTTGTTTTGCCATCTTGAATAATGAATCTACTAAAAAGTGGGTGTTGCCTCTAAACTCAGTTCATAGGGGTGTGGTGCTGCTGCAGAGTTGACCAGATATAGTAAGTCATGGGCAAGTCTAAGAAAGCCAGAGATAAAACAGGAGCCAGTGAGGCTGCTATGGCAGAAGGAGGTGCTAACAGAAAGAGAAAGCTAAGTCGAATGTTGGTAAGGGATCATTAAGTTTGAATGGTTTGTATGCATAAATGTTGAGAATATATGACATTAGTACTCCATAAAACTAATACTCAGAGTCCCACTTCATGAGCTACATTGTGGTACTAGTACTCAGAGTCCCACTCCATGAGCTACATTGTGGTACTAGTACTCAGAGTCCCACTTCATGAGCTACATTGTGGTACTAGTACTCAGAGTCCCACTTCATGAGCTACATTGTGGTACTAGTACTCAGAGTCCCACTTCATGAGCTACATTGTGGTACTAGTACTCAGAGTCCCACTTCATGAGCTACATTGTGGTACTAGTACTCAGAGTCCCACTTCATGAGCTACATTGTGGTACTAGTACTCAGAGTCCCACTTCATGAGCTACATTGTGGTACTAGTACTCAGTTAATGTGTCCGTATGGTTCTTGTTGTTCTAGTTTGGTCGCAGCCAGAAGTCCAGTCATGACATCAGACCATCTGAAGAGACATCATTACAGCAGGACAACTACAGAGGTGAGTAAGCATGCTAGGTCCATGAATTATACTAGCACGCCCCATTGAATGCTTCCTCGTACAGCTATTGGTCGTGTCAACACTCGGCATCTTCTCAACAGCCAGTCCTGGGACATCAAGGTAGCTATGACAACTGCACATGGTGTGGGGGAGGGTAACTTGCAGTGTGTTCTTGTGAGATGTGTCTGTTCTCTTACATGTAGTATCTCGGAGTCATTCCAGATGTAGACAACTGGCAGAGTCCGGACTCCAGAACAGAATTTCTTCAACTCATTGACAATGCACAAGTGAGTAGAACACCTTATACTACTGGTGGTGTGTATGTATGTGTGTGCATGTGCAAACAGACTTACATGTACAGATGTTGTCATACACACACACACCAACCAGGTCAGAGGTCATATAATGTGGTCTTCACTGACTCCAAAGATGCTGCACATATCTCCACGATGGCTGGTCATCACTGACAGCAAGAAAAAAGTAAGAAATAATGCAACTGGTTCATTGCTTCATCAGCCTTTAGATGTCATGTTCAATTTCACTCCATTACATCTACCATACAATAGTTCACTTCTATTTCACCCTTTACCCCACACCATGTTCAATTCACTCCATAACCCATAGTTTACCCCACACCATGTTCAATTCACTCCATAACCCATAGTTTACCCCACACCATGTTCAATTCACTCCATAACCTATAGTTTACCCCACACCATGTTCAATTCACTCCATAACCCATAGTTTACCCCACACCATGTTCAATTCACTCCATAACCCATAGTTTACCCCACACCATGCTCAATTCACTCCATAACCCATAGTTTACCCCACACCATGCTCAATTCACTCCATAACCCATAGTTTACCCCACACCATGTTCAATTCACTCCATAACCCATAGTTTACCCCACACCATGCTCAATTCACTCCATAACCCATAGTTTACCCCACACCATGTTCAATTCACTCCATAACCCATAGTTTACCCCACACCATGTTCAATTCACTCCATAACCCATAGTTTACCCCACACCATGTTCAATTCACTCCATAACCCATAGTTTACCCCACACCATGCTCAATTCACTCCATAACCCATAGTTTACCCCACACCATGTTCAATTCACTCCATAACCCATAGTTTACCCCACACCATGTTCAATTCACTCCATAACCCATAGTTTACCCCACACCATGTTCAATTCACTCCATAACCCATAGTTTACCCCACACCATGTTCAATTCACTCCATAACCCATAGTTTACCCCACACCATGTTCAATTCACTCCATAACCCATAGTTTACCCCACACCATGTTCAATTCACTCCATAACCCATAGTTTACCCCACACCATGTTCAATTCACTCCATAACCCATAGTTTACCCCACACCATGTTCAATTCACTCCATAACCCATAGTTTACCCCACACCATGTTCAATTCACTCCATAACCCATAGTTTACCCCACACCATGCTCAATTCACTCCATAACCCATAGTTTACCCCACACCATGCTCAATTCACTCCATAACCTATAGTTTACCCCACACCATGTTCAATTCACTCCATAATCCAGTTTACCCCACACCATGTTCAATTCACTCCATAACCCATAGTTTACCCCACACCATGTTCAATTCACTCCATAACCCATAGTTTACCCCACACCATGTTCAATTCACTCCATAACCCATAGTTTACCCCACACCATGTTCAATTCACTCCATAACCCATAGTTTACCCCACACCATGTTCAATTCACTCCATAACCCATAGTTTACCCCACCCCACGTTCAATTCACTCCATAACCCATAGTTTACCCCACACCACGCTCAATTCACTCCATAACCCATAGTTTACCCCACCCCACGTTCAATTCACTCCATAACCCATAGTTTACCCCACACCACGTTCAATTCACTCCATAACCCATAGTTTACCCCACACCACGTTCAATTCACTCCATAACCCATAGTTTACCCCACACCATGCTCAATTCACTCCATAACCCATAGTTTACCCCACACCACGTTCAATTCACTCCATAACCCATAGTTTACCCCACACCATGCTCAATTCACTCCATAACCCATAGTTTACCCCACACCACGTTCAATTCACTCCATAACCCATAGTTTACCCCACACCATGATTCCAATCACTCCAAACCATAGTTTACCCCACCCCACGTTCAAATTAACTCCATAACCCATTGGGTTTTACCCCACACCACGTCATTCACTTCCATACCCCATAGGTTACCCAACACCATTTCAATTCACTCCATAAAACCATAGTTTACCCCCCACACCATGTTCAATTCACTCATAACCCATAGTTTTACCCCACACATGTTTCAATTAACTCCATAACCCATAGGTACCCCACACCATGTTCAATTCACTCAATAAACCCATCGTTTACCCCCACACCATGTTCAATGCACTCCCTAACCATAGTTACCCAAACCAGTTCAATTCACTCCCTTAACATGTTTTACCCCCACCCCACGTTCATTCACTCCATAACCCATTAGTTACCACCACCCTGGTTCAATTAACCTCCATAAACCCATAGTTTACCCCACAAACCACGTTCCAATTCACTCCAAACCCATAGTTTACCCCACACCACGTTCACTTCAATCCAGAAAACCATAGTACCCAAACCGATGTTCAATTCACTCCATAACCCATAGTGTACCCCACACCATGCTCAATTACACTCCATAACCCATCGTTACCACACCATGTTCAATTTCACTCCAGAAACCCTAAGGTTTACCCCACACATGCCTCAATTAACCCATACCCATAATAGTTTACCCCACACACCCGTTCAATTCACTCCATAACCCATAGTTTACCCACACCACAGTTCAAGTCACTCCATAACCAATAGTTTACCCAACACATGTTCAATTCACTCCATACCCATAGTTTACCCAACACCCACGTTCAATTCACTCAATACCCATAGTACCCACACCATGACTCAATTCCTCCATAACCATAGTTTACCCCACACCATGTTCAATTCACTCCATAACCCATAGTTTACCCCACACCATGCTCAATTCACTCCATAACCCATAGTTTACCCCACACCATGCTCAATTCACTCCATAACCCATAGTTTACCCCACACCATGTTCAATTCACTCCATAACCCATAGTTTACCCCACACCATGTTCAATTCACTCCATAACCCATAGTTTACCCCACACCATGTTCAATTCACTCCATAACCCATAGTTTACCCCACACCATGTTCAATTCACTCCATAACCCATAGTTTACCCCACACCATGTTCAATTCACTCCATAACCCATAGTTTACCCCACACCATGTTCAATTCACTCCATAACCCATAGTTTACCCCACACCATGTTCAATTCACTCCATAACCCATAGTTTACCCCACACCATGTTCAATTCACTCCATAACCCATAGTTTACCCCACACCATGCTCAATTCACTCCATAACCCATAGTTTACCCCACACCATGCTCAATTCACTCCATAACCTATAGTTTACCCCACACCATGTTCAATTCACTCCATAATCCAGTTTACCCCACACCATGTTCAATTCACTCCATAACCCATAGTTTACCCCACACCATGTTCAATTCACTCCATAACCCATAGTTTACCCCACACCATGTTCAATTCACTCCATAAACCATGTTTCACCACACCATGGTCAATTCATCCATACCCCTAGTTTACCCCACACCATGTTCAATTCACTTCCATAACCCATAGTTTACCCACACCAGGTCAATTCACTCCATAACCCATAGTTACCCCACACCAGGTCAATAACTCCATAACCCAGAGTTACCCCACACCCTGTTCAATTTAATCCATAACCCAATAGTTTACCCCAACATGTTCAATTCACTCCATTAACACCATAGTTTACCCCACACATGTTCAATTACTCCATAACCCATAGTTTACCCCACACCCGCTCAATCACTCCATAAACCCATCGTTTACCCCACACCACGTTCAATTCACTCCATAACCCATAGTTTACCCCACACCATGCTCAATTCACTCCATAACCCATAGTTTACCCCACCCCACGTTCAATTCACTCCATAACCCATAGTTTACCCCACACCACGTTCAATTCACTCCATAACCCATAGTTTACCCCACACCATGTTCAATTCACTCCATAACCCATAGTTTACCCCACACCATGTTCAATTCACTCCATAACCCATAGTTTACCCCACACCATGTTCAATTCACTCCATAACCCATAGTTTACCCCACACCATGCTCAATTCACTCCATAACCCATAGTTTACCCCACACCATGCTCAATTCACTCCATAACCCATAGTTTACCCCACACCATGTTCAATTCACTCCATAACCCATAGTTTACCCCACACCATGTTCAATTCACTCCATAACCCATAGTTTACCCCACACCATGTTCAATTCACTCCATAACCCATAGTTTACCCCACACCATGTTCAATTCACTCCCATAGTTTACTTGCTCAGTACTCGATTCCATCTGGTATTTCTACATTGTACCATTTCACTTCATTCCATCCCTCCCTTACCTCATAGGTGGCATATGGTGAAATACTCATTTCTTCCATTGGAAGTCTATCATATGCAGAAGATGACAATAGACACTTACTAGGCGTCAAGGCAGCACGACCAGCTACACCTCTCGCTGCATCCATAAACAGTGGTGTAGAAATAGCCATGGAGACCAACTTTTGCTGCTATGTTCTAGAGTGCAGCAGTGAGGTATGTTGAGGGTAGTTGTCATGGGTTGTTCTCTGTATAAACATCTGCAAGTATTACTGACCCTATTTCAAACATTCTGGCTTGTATTAATTTAATATTTCACAAGAGAAAAATAAAGTACTGTCAATAAATTACTCCTATTTAGGTCCTAGGACTCAGGAGAGTAATTCTTAGTTCACTCCTCCCTCTAGATCCTTGTAGACATAGTATCCTGCTTGGCATCTTTAATCGCAGAGCATTGTTATACTGGTCAGCATTCTAATTATCCGGGAAGATACGTATTCTAATACCAGTATCGCGTGCCTGGTGAGAATAGTCTTGGGAGTATCCTTGGTAACTCAGTGTGTATCTTCCAGGATGTTGTCAGACAGGTGTGTGTGCATCTTCCAGGATGTTGTCAGACAGGTGTGTGTGTATCTTCCAGGATGTTGTCAGACAGGTGTGTGTGTATCTTCCAGGATGTTGTCAGACAGGTGTGTGTGCATCTTCCAGGATGTTGTCAGACAGGTGTGTGTATCTTCCAGGATGTTGTCAGACAGGTGTGTGTGTATCTTCCAGGATGTTGTCAGACAGGTGTGTATCTTCCAGGATGTTGTCAGACAGGTGTGTATCTTCCAGGATGTTGTCAGACAGGTGTGTGTGTATCTTCCAGGATGTTGTCAGACAGTGGTGTGTGTGTCTTCCAGGATGTTGTCAGACAGTGGTGTGTGTATCTTCCAGGATGTTGTCAGACAGTTGTGTGCATCTTCCAGGTTGTTGTCAGACGGTTGTGTGTATCTTCCAGGATGTTGTCAGACAGGTGTGTGTGTGTATCTTCCAGGATGTTGTCAGACAGTGGTGTGTGTGTCTTCCAGGATGTTGTCAGACAGTGGTGTGTGTATCTTCCAGGATGTTGTCAGACAGTGGTGTGTGTATCTTCCAGGATGTTGTCAGACGGTTGTGTGTATCTTCCAGGATGTTGTCAGACAGGTGTGTGTGTATCTTCCAGGATGTTGTCAGACAGGTGTGTGTGTATCTTCCAGGATGTTGTCAGACAGGTGTGTGTGTGTCTTCCAGGATGTTGTCAGACAGGTGTGTGTATCTTCCAGGATGTTGTCAGACAGTGGTGTGTATCTTCCAGGATGTTGTCAGACAGTGGTGTGTGTATCTTCCAGGATGTTGTCAGACAGTGGTGTGTATCTTCCAGGATGTTGTCAGACAGTGGTGTGTGTATCTTCCAGGATGTTGTCAGACAGTGGTGTGTATCTTCCAGGATGTTGTCAGACAGTGGTGTGTGTATCTTCCAGGATGTTGTCAGACAGTGGTGTGTATCTTCCAGGATGTTGTCAGACAGTGGTGTGTGTATCTTCCAGGATGTTGTCAGACAGTGGTGTGTATCTTCCAGGATGTTGTCAGACAGTGGTGTGTGTATCTTCCAGGATGTTGTCAGACAGTGGTGTGTATCTTCCAGGATGTTGTCAGACAGTGGTGTGTGTATCTTCCAGGATGTTGTCAGACAGTGGTGTGTATCTTCCAGGATGTTGTCAGACAGTGGTGTGTGTATCTTCCAGGATGTTGTCAGACAGTGGTGTGTATCTTCCAGGATGTTGTCAGACAGTGGTGTGTGTATCTTCCAGGATGTTGTCAGACAGTGGTGTGTATCTTCCAGGATGTTGTCAGACAGTGGTGTGTGTATCTTCCAGGATGTTGTCAGACAGTGGTGTGTATCTTCCAGGATGTTGTCAGACAGTGGTGTGTGTATCTTCCAGGATGTTGTCAGACAGGTGTGTGTATATCTTCCAGGATGTTGTCAGACAGGTGTGTGTGTATCTTCCAGGATGTTGTCAGACAGTGGTGTGTGTGTCTTTCAGGATGTTGTCAAACAGGTGTGTGTGTATCTTCCAGGATGTTGTCAGACAGGTGTGTGTGTCTTCCAGGATGTTGTCAGACAGTGGTGTGTGTGTCTTCCAGGATGTTGTCAGACAGTGGTGTGTGTGTCTTCCAGGATGTTGTCAGACAGTGGTGTGTGTGTCTTTCAGGATGTTGTCAAACAGTTGTGTGCATCTTCCAGGATGTTGTCAGACGGTTGTGTGTATCTTCCAGGATGTTGTCAGACAGGTGTGTGTGTATCTTCCAGGATATTGTCAGACAGTGGTGTGTTTGTATCTTTCAGGATGTTGTCAGACGGTTGTGGGTATTTTCCAGGATGTTGTCAGACAGTGGTGTGTGTATCTTCCAGGATGTTGTCAGACAGTGGTGTGTGTATCTTCCAGGATGCTGTTAGACAGTGGTGTGTTATTTTTCTAGGTTGTTGTCAGACAGATTTGTACATTAGTGAGTGAGTACTTCAGAGTTCTTCTTACTCAAATGGAAGCAGAGAAACATCGCAGAGAAGAGGAAACTCAGCAAGTGAAGGCTAAAATGATGAAACGACTGTCAGCTGTTGAAAGTCCCAGAGCGTCTCCTGATAGAGCTAGTCCAAGAGATGTGGCATCACCACAAAGTCCAAAGAAGCGGTCTTCAAGTAAATCTCCTAGCACAGAATCTCCTACACAGCAAGGAGTTAGGGTGAGCACACTTGGAGAAACTCTGGAGAGCTTAGAGGCTGAGTTGGCTCAAGAAGAAGATAGTTTAGCTCAAGAGATTGGTCGTCACTTTGCTGCCATTACTAAAGCACCTTCTCATCGCAAGCGAGGACAAAAACCTGATGCCAACCTGAAAAGGCTAAGTTATGGATCTGCTTCAAGACGGAAATTAGTGAGAAATGAAGACTCCCTGAATGATTCCACAACTGATCTTCTGCCTCCATTGAGTGTTGTCAGACCAGGCAAGCACGATGGCAATGTTGTCACACAAACAATAGAAGACACTACTGGTGTTCAACTCAGACACAACAATGACTATCTAGTCCCCAAGAAATCACAAAGAACAAGCATAGCAGCTATGCTTAGTGCTGCAGTGAGCAGAAAGTCACGATCGAGAAAAATACAATCTGTGTACATTGAGAAAAGGAAAGATGGAGAGAAAGAAACCACCATTGACGGAGATGGCAGGAAGACATTCTTAGTGCAAACAATGCTGAGTGAGAAAGAAACGGCAATAGTTGGAGAAGAAGGCAATGCCGAACTTATGCCAGCCAACCAGCTTCAATCTACCAACATGTCTACTACAATGGAGCCCATGGACATACAGGACTCCACTGTATCTCCACCACCACCACCACCTCCTCCTCCTCCGCCACCTGCACCTCCAATAGATGCCGCACCTCCTCCTCCTCCTCCACCACCTCCATTAGCAGGATCACCACCACCACCTCCTCCTCCGCAAGGAGGACCACCACCTCCACCCCCAGAGAAAGAAGAGGAAGTAGTTATGCGTGAACCATGGCCAGGTCAGACCAGTAGTCTAATTCCTACTCTATGCTTGTGTAGCATAGTACTCACTGTGCTCTGTTGCCATAGTTATGTGTTCCATTGCCATAGTACTCACTGTGTTCTGTTGCCATAGTACTCACTGTGTTCCATTGCCATAGTACTCACTGTGTTCTGTTGCCATAGTACTCACTGTGTTCTGTTGCCATAGTACTCACTGTGTTCCGTTGCCATAGTACTCACTGTGTTCTGTTGCCATAGTACTCACTGTGTTCTGTTGCCATAGTACTCACTGTGTTCTGTTGCCATAGTACTCACTGTTCTGCTGCCATAGTACTCACTGTTCTATTGCCATAGTACTCACTGTGTTCCATTGCCATAGTACTCACTGTGTTCTGTTGCCATAGTACTCACTGTGTTCCATTGCCATAGTACTCACTGTGTTCTGTTGCCATAGTACTCACTGTGTTCTGTTGCCATAGTACTCACTGTGTTCCGTTGCCATAGTACTCACTGTGTTCTGTTGCCATAGTACTCACTGTGTTCTGTTGCCATAGTACTCACTGTGTTCTGTTGCCATAGTACTCACTGTTCTGCTGCCATAGTACTCACTGTTCTATTGCCATAGTACTCACTGTGTTCCATTGCCATAGTACTCACTGTGTTCTGTTGCCATAGTACTCACTGTGTTCCATTGCCATAGTACTCACTGTGTTCTGTTGCCATAGTACTCACTGTGTTCTGTTGCCATAGTACTCACTGTGTTCTTGCCATAGTACTCACTGTGTTCTGTTGCCATAGTACTCACTGTGTTCTGTTGCCATAGTACTCACTGTGTTCTGTTGCCATAGTACTCACTGTGTTCTATAGTACTCACTGTGTTCCCATAGTACTCACTGTGTTCTGTTGCCATAGTACTCACTGTGTTCTGTTGCCATAGTACTCACTGTGTTCTGTTGCCATAGTACTCACTGTGTTCTGTTGCCATAGTAATGATGCTCTTGCTATGTTCTACTTCATACAGAGTTGGTGGGGGTTAACGACACACCTACAAATGCTGAACAGAAAGCCTTTCTAGAAGAGGTTTCCAAGGTGGTGAGCACTATTGAATACCAGCAATTTAGACAGCATTGGTTAGACTACCAGAAGTGTAAACTCAACATTGTCCAATTCTTCAAGAAAATAAAGCTTCTCTTCAGAGGGCCAAGGTACTATACATAGAACTGTCATCCACCAAATTAAATACACCTCTCCTGTGACATTTCCTTACTTCTTGTGCATTCCCTTTACCCAAAACAGTTGGCGTTCCTGCTTTACTTTACAATCTCAGAATATTCTTCCTTGAATACATATATCCTCTTTACGTAGTACAAATTTCCCTCTACCCAATAAATACATACACTCTTTACCAAACCAATACATATCCAATACACACACCCTCATTATTACCTAATACATATAGGTTACACCACGATGTAAAGGTTGGCATGGGATTTACACAACCGAGGGCAAAAGGCCCAAGGATAGTGCAAATCCCATACTGACTGAATGTGGAGTGGTGCAACCGATCTGTACCATGGCTCTATAGGAAACACGCAATTTTAAACTAATTTTGATTGGACGGTTTATAATCTCCTAGGAGGTGGGTATGAAATATATTCACCGAAAATTAAGCAATCTCATTGGTTGGTTTGAACATACCATGGTACAAATGTTTATATTACCCAATATATATATTATACCCTCATTATCTAAATTCATATCCCTTACCCAATACATAAAATATATACTTCTATACCCAATGCATACTTACATCCATCTCCTTACCAAATTCATATCTCCTCACAAGCCATAATCAATACAATACCCATTACCCAACACATACTTATCTCATTCCTCCTCCCTGCAGTGTTTCTCAGTAAATGCTCCATCCTTACCGTGGCAATTTCTATCATCATTTACACTTCCATTTCACTCGCATTCATTCACACATGACACGACTAGCAGAGCAAGTCTTCGAGAAGGTGCTTGTGTGCTGTTGGATTCTCTGGACCTGTCGGACTACCAGGACTTGTTAGATGGGAAAGACGTGGAGCCAAAGCCAATGAAGTGTAAGTGAGCTCTATGTCACACCTCCATTCAAGATTTTACATACTAATAAAAAAACCACGTATGTTAAAACACATACAAAAATCAATTACTCCAAATTATATATATTTATTGGTTTTTGTTATGAAATTTCGAAAGGTCAAATAGTCGTTTTTGAATTTTCAGAGGGGTTTTTCTCTTTTAGTGACAAATGTCAGAAGAAGAAAAATTAGGGATAAGAAGAACCGGGTAAGGGGGGAGAGGTGTTTATTAAAAAGGGATAAATTCCTGAATCCAATGGAAAATTAAGAAATCAAGAGTGAATTATACTTTATATTTATTGTAGCTGCTTCAGGTGCTGTAGTAACTGGTCCCCCAAGCAGAGGTCCCAAACCTTCTCCAGGTGGTCCCAAACCTTCTCCAGGTGGTCCAGCAATAAAGAATCGTGGTTCCAATGAAGCAGAAGATGTGAGCTCCTCAAATCCTCCTCCCCCACCTGCACCAAAGGGTAGATTGGGAAGTAGAATGAAAATGTTTGAACAAAGTTCAGCCATCAGCAGCTCCAATATTGCAGCCTCTGAAAGGCCGCAGACTGGGGCAGTGTCAAAGTTCAAAAACATCTTCTCTGAATCTCAGGATTCCCAATCTCAAGGAGACAGCCATGTTGGTGGTGGGGGGATTAGATCCAGAATGGCCATGTTTGAAAAGGGCCATGATGGACACAAGGAGAGACACCACAGTAGTGACAGCAATGATTCCAATGAACACAGAAAGAGGGATGGCTCAGAGGAACGAAAGAGTAGAGACAAAAAGAAAGCTAGCAGGAGGCGTGGCAGCAGAGAGGATTCTGGAAATGATCGCAAAGGAAAGCGAAAGCACAAAAAGAAGGAAGAAGATGATGATGATGAAGGTCATCACCGCCACAAGAAAGACCACAAGAAAAAAAAAGATGAAGAGAAAAAAAAGAAAAAGAAAAAGGAGAAGCAAGAGCACAAGTCTAATGATAAGAGTGGCGTGCAGGGTATCTTGGATGCAGGAGGTGACTTGCTCACACCTGACAATGATGCTATCACAGCTCTGTCCAAATTCATGGGAACTGATGAACAAACTGACTATCTGAAACTTACCAACAGGTTCCTGGAAAACCAAGTCAAGATAAAATCTGAGGAAGAATTACAAATCATTAAGAAAAAAGAAAAAGAAATTGCAGAAAGAGAAGCTAAAGTAAAAAAGGAAGAAGAGGAGATTAAACGGAGGGAGGAAGAAGCGAAAAAAGAAGCAGCAAAGAAAGAGGAAGAGGTCAAGGCCAAAAATAACCTTTCTAGTCACGGTGTTGCTGATAATGGTGCAGTACTACTGGATCCAACAGTAGCTGGTGCCTCAGGCTATGTGCGGTCCTCACAGATGAATCCTTACGCTCAGTCAACTGCTCACACATTGTACAACAACTACCACACTGAAGCCACACCCAATGTGATCTATGTGGAAGCCACACCCATGCCACAGACAGAGCCAGCAGTCCAGTTTGTGTATGGTGGTGGTCACTCAGAGGAGCCACATGAACATGTGATCCATGTAGTGGACAACAATGGCTACCAACATGTGGTGGACTACAACCATCACCAGCACAACAGCAACCAGTTCCAACCTGAAGAAGTGGAGTATGTAGACCAATATGGACGACCTCTAACACACGACCAAATAGCCGAGTATCTCCACAACCACCCAGAAGACTTGGCCAATGAGCAGGCACATGAAGAGGTGAGATATGTTGACAGGAACAGAGCCCACTATGCACCCAAGCCAGATACAGTCCTGTATAAACACTCTCGCAACAACCGAGCTTCTCGACAGTCCAGAGCTCATGCCAGATCCACTAGACACAATATCCCTCAGCCTAACTTTGACAGTCTCCATGACAACATATTGACTAGATTCAGTGATGAGGAAGACATTGTATCCATGCCTAAGAACTCTGAACCCTCTGCACCGATCTCTTCTCAACAGACAGTTGCTTCAACTCAACCTAAGGTTGTCACTCCCCCTCCTACACAAGTAGCTCCTCCTCCCCCTCCTGCACCAGCAGTCTCTCCTCCTCCTCCTCCTCCTACACAACAAGCTCCTCCTGCCCCTCCCCCTCCTCCTACACAACAAGCTCCTCCTGCCCCTCCCCCTCCTCCTCCACCTCCACCCGTACAGCACCCACCTTTGAGACCACCACCTTCTGATTCTCCTCGCCCTATTCCAGAGCAAGAAGACCACCCAATGGACAATCTGATAGAAGAAATTAAGGAAGGCAAACAACTGAAGAAAACACAGCATCAACAGAACTCTGATTCACCTCCTAAAGACGACGACATTTTTGCAGAGATTCGTTCAGGAAAAAAATTGAAGAAAGTTCCAGAAAATGAAAAAAGAGTAAAAACTGGAATTAAAGGTCGTGTTGTTGGTGAGCTTTCAGAAGATAAGGATGGGAAACAAGAAGGAAGGAGGAGAAAAGACGACAGCCCAAAAAGAAAACATCATAGACACCATCACTCTAGTGATGAAGATGCTGAAGGAGATGATGATAGAAGAGATGACAATAGAAGAGATGACAGAGGGGAAAGGAAACAAGAGAGAGATGAAGATAAGATAGGCAGAAGACAAGAAATAATGGAAAGACAAAATAGAGATTATCAAAGAGAAGATGACAGAAATCGCAAAAGAAGAGCGGAAGATGGAGATCACAGGAGGAGGAGGAGGGATGAAGATAGAGATCACAGGAGGAGAGATGAAGATAGAGATCACAGGAGGAGAGATGAAGATAGATATCATAGGAAGAGAGATGAAGATAGAGATCACAGGAGGAGAGATGAAGATAGAGATCACAGGAGGAGGGATGAAGATAGAGATCACAGGAGGAGAGATGAAGATGGAGATCACAGAAGAAGAGATGAAGACAGAGAGAGGGAAGATTATAACAGAAGAGAAAGTGCTGACAAGAACCCGAGAGAAAGCAGAGGTCGACAGAATAACAATGGTACCTATAGTGCCAGCAGAGCAGACGAGTCAGATAACAGGAGACATGTGACCACTGAGCAAAGAGGTCAAAAACTGCCAGACCTGGGGATCAAAGGGAAATCCAATCTCAAGTCCAAGAAGGAAGCTCCAGTACCAGCATGGAAGGCAGCTTTGTTGGAAAGAAAGCAAGGCATTGTAGAGAAAGCTGAGGCTGCAGCTACAGCTAAGGAGAGTACAGCTTCAGCTGCAGTAGATCCCAGTTTGCCAGCTTGGAAACAAGCAGTACTCATGAAGAAGAAACAACTAGAGAAAGCGATGGAATTGGATGCTCAAAGTGAAGATCTGGCTCTAGCCCATTTGCCTGACTGGAAGAGGAAGTTAGTGAAGAAAAAGAATGCTAATAAAGCAGAAGAAGAAGAAGCAGAATTGATAAAGAATAAAGCATTCTTTGACAAAAAAGCTGAATTAGCTACAATGCCAGAGTGGAAAAAGAAACTATTTCTACAGAAGTTTCCACAGTATCTTGAATAGATTTTTTAAAGCACACAATTTGAGTTTTCTTTTAACTGTGTATATAACGTTCACTTCACTATTTTGTGTAATGTTTAAATAGAGATCAATATTATTTATATTTATTTATTATAATTACAAATTTGAGCATGAAACTTCAATGATAGCGAGAATGTGAAGTACATGCTGGTGGTAGGTAAGGTGTGAAGTGTGTGTGGATGTAGTAGATGTGAATGTTACATGAGAGGTCGGGTACTTGTCACTTTTTCTTCCTTGGTTTTCTTGGAGTGACAGATGAGGATGCCATGGCTGATGGAGGCACCACCACCTGACCCTCCTGCAGCTCTTGACGTGTGCCATCTGGACTATCTTCCACTTTCTTCTGAGTTTCTAAGTAGAACATCAGATCCCTCACCTGTTCTTGCATCTCCTTCATCTCGTGCTCCTTCTGTTGAATAATGACGTCAATTTTGTGTTCTAATCCTTCTACTCTGTCTTTCCACAATTTCTGATTGGTAGAGAGACACTTGTTTAACTGAAATGGAATAAATCAGTTCACCACAGGTCTATCACAGAATAATATGCAAACTGTCCACCTGCCTGTCCGTCCCTCTGCCTATCTATCTATCTACCCATCCACTTACCTCTTTTTCTTCCTTCAGGTCAGCAGAAAGTTTTGATACTTTCGACTGAAGTTGATTATTTTTTCTCTCGCTACTCTTCTTCTCTCTTTCCAGTTCACTGATCCTTGATTCCAGCTCTTCCTTGCTGCTGGCTGCAGCTCTACATCGTCCCTCTGCTACCTTCAACTATACATTACACCACATGCAACATTATGTTTCCATTCAACACACACTCCCTACCTGTTCTGACAGATCTTTCTCAATGCATGCCATTTTTTCCTCAAAAAAAAGTCGCTGTGTTTCCAGTTGACTGCTCAACAGATAAGAATACTAACACACATACATACACATGTGTATGCATGCTGCAGTACATGTGACATGTGCACATAAGAAAAGTACCTCTAGTTGTAGAGAGTCCATCTTTTGGTCACTTGGTAGCTGACCTTGCGTCCCTACTTCCACTAGCTTTCCATCTTCTTTATTCTGGACTAGACGATGAACATAGTTGTCTGCAAAGACACACACTGAGTTGGTGATGGGTCAAACTTGTAGAGATGTAGGCCTCACACAACTTGGAGTTGGCTAAGATATGCCCAACCCTTTCATCAGCAAGTTAACGATGATCAGCTTAGTAACATGAAAATATATAAATACTAGCCAGTACCCTGCTACAGAGTGGCGCTTGATATAATAACTTATGAATGCAGTAGTATAAGGGTTTTTTTTAATTTATCCATTCTGATTTCTCTACTACTTGATTTAGTTACATCAGTCTCTCTCTCCTGCTCTCTTTCTTCCTGAGCCATCTTAGCTATTACCTTTCCTCTATTCAACTCTTGCTTCTTGAGTCGGATTCCCTTTCCCATTGTCTATCGCTCCTGCTTCTCAGCTCTCTGTTCTTCTATTCATGATTGTGATTTAGGCTTTGTGAAGCTATTGCATTCTTCCTCCCATTCCTCTCCTGCTTTTAGCTATAATTGTTTCTAATTGCCACAGTTTCCTTAATCAACTTCTCTACAAATGTGATGATGCTTTACCTATTCTGTTTAAACAACTGGGCTCAGCTCATGGATTATTCATGAATAACACACCGTTGTCTAAAATCTCAGACTTAGTGTTGTTATGATACAATCTAAGCTCAATTTCTGACGTCACAGAGCGCCAACAGGGTCAGAGTGTATGGCTTATTCACCTCCTACTCAATAGATTCTGAATGTTTAAAAATTGTACTATAAAAAAATTGAGGCAGACAAGCGCTCAACAAATGTTCCCATAGTTAAAAAAAGTAAAACAACAACAACAAACAAACATAATCACAATGCTCTAACTCCAACCAACTACATAAAGTCTAAGTATGTATGAGGATAAGGTGTTCATTTATATGTAATTCAGAACTGGTTCGACATGTGCACATAAATTTCTCACATGTCACATGCACTCATGAAAATGTGTGTATCAAAACATTTGCCTAGGGCACAATGTGTACCTTACTGTGTATCACAGAGGTCATAAAAGTTCAGGGATAAGCTTTACATATAATGTGCTGTGAAATACTGAAACAATTTGGTCTTTTAAAAAAAAAAACCTTTATGTCTTCTTCCTAGATTGCTTTACCAAAAGATCTTTGAATGTAGTGTGCACGTTCAATAAAAAAAAAAAAAAAAAAATTAAAAAAAAAAAGAAATTCTTGGAGATTTACCAGACTTCAAGTCTCAAACTTGTAGTTGGCTTGTGCTGTACATCATCAAAAATTTCTGTGATAATACTACAGCCGCTTCAATTGTACTTTACCATTAGATACAGGAAACAACAGCAATACATCCTTCTTACTAAATGAAATGTGTCGCCTATTGTAATGGCACTTGCTGTAGCTAAGTTCTTGTGTCATTATGGAAAGTCATGATTCAACAGCACTAATAGCTCCACATATAGTCGGGTGTACATAGTGAAGGCCAAGCTTTGCAACACAGCAAGCACATGTCCTGAAAACATACAATGACAGAACCATTCCTGTGGTAGTCTCAGACAGCTCAATTGAAGATGGTGACGACAAGAAAATATGATATAACAATGCTAGCTTCCTAGAAAAAATGCACTTAGTGGTATAGTCCAAGTACAGGCCATTTCAAGCGAGGTTACATAAAATATACATGCAAGTATCACAATCTGTCTGTTTCAATTGGTGGTGGTAGTTCTGTGGAACCAAGTCATAGGATTGAGATCTTTAGCAACACACAACACTTGTACACATATTCTCTTGCAATCACTAGCAGTTATGAGCACCTGGCAGAGCCAGGATGCCTGTGCACTAAGCAGGCACTGTGAGCCATGCAAGCAAAGCTCCTGGAGCCGGGCTAGGAACTCGCAGGAGAACAGGCCTTTCCTCACAGCAAGTGGCGTGGGAACCCGAAGTCCCACCTGGACTATTGCTGTTTCATGAGAAAAGGCCTTAAATTTGCACTCCAGCAAATGCCAGGTACCGGGTGGATGATGGGGCTGGTGGGAGGCAGATGTAAAACCATAAAACCACTTGATCACTGGATATACCAGCACAAGACTTACATCATATTCTCTTCTTGACGGCAATTGATTTTCTAGGGGTAAGCAATCAATTTTCTGAGATGTGTAAGATAGCTAAACTGAAGGATTCTGCTTATCAAGCCGTCTTTCCAAAGTATGCTCCATTGAAAATGCTCCATTGTACCAGAGTTCTAGTAGATAAAGCATCGTATTGGATTCTCTTAGTGACTTGACTATTGGAAAATGGATTTTCAAATAAGAACAAATCTGTTACGCAAGGCATATAGCTACGACAAACAACGCATTAACCAAGGTAACTTCCCACTGCCACTAATAGAATAGAAAATGAACTCCGCTAAATTTGTAAGACCTAACTATGAACATCTGCCTTCTTCTGTCTCTATAGCTCTTTGTCTTTATTATTTTTTCCTGGCATTGTTTCGAAGTCTTTTCTCCTAAATTTCATGTGCTCTCACTAATGTTTATGTTTTTAAGTAGCCTCCGGGGGTGGACACACATTGACCTCTTTGAACTTTCCCATATATATACCAAAATCTCAATCGAGACTCGTTGTGAGAGTCTCGCTTCGCTCGCCCAATAAATAATAAATAAATAAATAAATAATAAATAAACTTGTTGCAGGCGGATTGAAAGAAGTCTAATAATTGCGTGAGTACGCGGATTATATAGAATAGTAAGTGAATTAGTTAGCCACAATTTTTAGTGAAAAGTTCTCCAAAAGATTTCTTAGCAACACTCCGTACATGAGTCTTAACTGGCTAGTGTTTCTAGCCTCGTAGCGTGAGTTCTAGAGCTCGCCAGAGCTTACAACTACGCCATAAGCTAGAGCTAATTGATGCTTATCCATTTCTGCCATACAATTTTTTTTTTAATCGACCCATAAGGCTTTACTGGGAGATACTGAAAAAATTGTTCGCCGCGTTTAGGCCGATTTCCCCAAAACCGGTCACATATTGTAGGCCAAGAGTGTATAGCATAATTAGATTGGACACAGGAATTTCACAAAGAGGCAAGTAAAGTATATATCTGTCTTGCAGAGTAAAGAATTCTGTGTACGTGAACCAAGCTGAACATGCAGAGCTGGAGTCTAAATATTATATCATGTCTATTAGAGGAAATAATTGGCAATCTATCATATAGTGATAGTACAGTGTAGCAAGAGGTCACTGCTAGATAGTACAGTGTAGCAAGAGGTCACTGCTAGATAGTACAGTGTAGCAAGAGGTCACTGCTAGATAGTACAGTGTAGCAAGAGGTCACTGCTAGATAGTACAGTGTAGCAAGAGGTCACTGCTAGATAGTACAGTGTAGCAAGAGGTCACTGCTAGATAGTACTCGTCACTAGATGTTAGGTCAAATAAGTTGTCTTTGATGAACTATGCTCAAAATAGTAGTATAGGTGAGCAATTAACATAACTAAAATTGCACCCCCATATTTTAACTCACATGAATTTGGCAATTTGTGTAGCAGGATTAGAAACTATGGGTGTTTCGACTATGTAACTAACAGGAATATGACCCTTACTGGACGAACATTGACAGGCTAATTGGCGAGTGAGGGAGACACTATCAGGGGTAATACAATTGAAAATTGGGTATACATTTGATTGATATATATATAATATATAATATACGCACGTGGTTCCTTTTTTCTCTAAAAAACAGTTTTTTTTGGCTTGCCCTTAGTTTCTTCTGATACTACTGCAGTAGGCAAGTCATATTTCAGATTTAGGCTCAAAACTGTGCGGTAATGCCTTAAAATATTCTTTTTTTTTTCCTCCCCAAGTCACAAAAACCTGCGGCAAGCAGTTACTATGGTATTGGTTACTATGGTATTGATGACTCTTTACCAGACTAAAATCAAACTCGGCTGTTTCTTAGTAGCGGAGTGCATTTTGTCGGGAGCTACTGATCATTTGGACAGTCAGAATAGCTTCAATTCTAAAAATGATACTGTTTATTGATTGAGATAAGAAAATTTTTTTTTTGTATTTGTTAGCTAACATTAATGGTCAACGGCTATATACATTATTCTACTTATAGATACATACACATAAAAACAAAGCCTGTTTTTAAGAGCTACTAGTACTTCACTTAAACTATCATTACTCCTGAAAATAGAGGTAAGGGATGGTTATATACTTATAATGTTAAAATAGAACTACTGAACTTACATGGGTAAAGCAGTATATTAAATAAATGTATTTTTTTGTCATACTAGCTAGTGCTTTAGCCTCAGTAAAATTCAACCATTTCCCCGATGTTAGGGCCCTATTTTTATTGCTGGAGGTCCAATGGTACCCAACAGAAGACCTATGTAGTGCAGACCTGGTTAACGCAGTGTGCTCGTCGGAATTTCGTCGGCAAGCTTTATTGAAGCAAGTTAAATTTTTGTACGAATGGTTTTGCACTATCCCCGTAACGTTTAACGGATGATACTAGGTCTTAGCTTGCTCATATAACTATAGAAGTGCTTCTAGCTAGAAAATATCAGTGAATCAATGAAACCTTTTTTTTTTATTACCATTTTAGTAAATAGTATCAGCCATTTAGTCATGGAATGCAATGGTAAATAGTATCAGCCATTTAGTCATGGAATGCAATGGTAAATAGTATCAGCCATTTAGTCATGGAATGCAATGGTAAAAAGTACCATTTTTTAAAAAAACTACCGTTTTACGGCTGTACTATAGAACATAAACTGGAATTTTTTTTAATGCCTACTGTATATTACTGTCTAGTGTTACACCACTACAGTGTTGGATGTACACCACTACTCAGTGTTACTCCACTACCCAGTGTTGGATGCACACCACTACCCAGTGTTGCTCCACTACCCAGTGTTGGATGCGCACCACTACTCAGTGTTACTCCACTACCCAGTGTTGGATGTACACCACTACTCAGTGTTATTCCACTACCCAGTGTTGGATGTACACCACTATCCAGTGTTGGATGTACACCACTACCCAGTGTTGGATGTACACCACTACTCAGTGTTATTCCACTACCCAGTGTTGGATGTACACCACTACAGTGTTGGATGCATACCACTACTCAGTGTTACTCCACTACCCAGTGTTGGATGTACACCACTACTCAGTGTTACTCCACTACCCAGTGTTGGATGTACACCACTACCTAGTGTTGGATGTACACCACTACCCAGTGTTGGATGCACACCACTACCCAGTGTTGGATGCACACCACTACCCAGTGTTGGATGCACACCACTACCCAGTGTTACTCCACTACCCAGTGTTGGATATACACCACTACCCAGTGTTGGATGCACACCACTACCCAGTGTTACTCCACTACCCAGTGTTGGATGTATACTAAGTGTTGCGGTAAAGGGTGAGCAGTATCCACTTACCTCCAATATAGTCCCACACTCTCTGAGTCCTCCCTAACTGCATGGAAAAGGTATGCTGTGACTCTAAATAATGCCTGCACACACACACACACACAGAGGTAATCTCCAGTATTAGTTTCTACTATTAATAAAACTCACAACTGAGCATGTCCACCCACATATCTGCCACAGCCAACATGTCCACATATTAAACAGATCCACAAGTCCTACACACACACACACACACACACACACACAATTCAAAAGACAATCAGACAAGAATTGAGATATGTTCTCACAGAATCTGACTTGGACTATGAGTGTATAAGTGAGTGGACACATTCTGTATACACTGTGCCATACTAGATAATTGTATCAGACTCGTGTGTTGAGTTCCTTGTGTTAACTTGTTGGAGTTCTCCATACATTCCACTACACGACTACTAGCTTACTATAGCTACAACAACAAATACCCTATTAGTTCGTGTTTGTTAACAGAAGATATTGAAGTTGTGAAGATAGAGAAGTGATAGGACTTCACTCCTACAAGCAGCCACAAATTAGCTGTTCTTTTTGTGCTGTGTGTTGTTGTAGTTGTTGTTTTTTGTTTTGTTTTTTGTCTAACCAGCTAGTGCTTATGGGCAATGAGAGTTCCAATAAGTCTACAGTGGTCCAATCAACATGTGTGTGTGGTCAATCTAACTTGTGAGTGGAGTCGACTCTAACCTCCAATAATCCTAGTCAGCTGCAAAGGCAATAGCCTCATGCAACTTGCCTCTTTAGAGTCACACGAGTTGCACACATTCTCTGTGCATGGTTCAGGAGTCTGAGTGTAGCGACAAATGGGACACCTACAAAATAATAAGCACATCCACACACTCCAAATCAACAATAAAGTCCCATCTAGGCCAGCCGCGCCCCTAAGGTTAAGTACAACTCACGTGGAATCTTCCCATCTGGTGAGACACTGCATGTGGAATGAATGATTGCACAGGACCGTCAAGACGGACTCGTCCTACATGTACATGCACGGAACAGGACCATCAAGACGGACTCGTCCTACATGTACATGCATGGAACAGGACCGTCAAGACGGACTCGTCCTACATGTACATGCATGGAACAGGACCGTCAAGACGGACTCGTCCTACATGTACATGCATGGAACAGGACCGTCAAGACGGACTCGTCCTACATGTACATAAATGACAGACGAGTGTTGCATCTCTTACTTTACAGATATTTACCAGTTTCTCTAAGCAAACAGGACAAGATGGCAGTTCAACAAAGTCAGGAGAAGGAAGCGTGGCTCCTTGAGAAGTCTTCATGACTTCCACTTTGATGACCATTACCAGCCAACATGCTACTGATTCCAGTGAATTAAAGGGTTTCCCATGATAGTCCTTGTAAAACTGCTCAGCAGAATCCTGCACAAAACATGTGCGTGAGGCCCATTATCACATGAGACCCATTACCATATGACATGAAACCCATCATCATGTGACAAGATACTTATTACTATGTGACATGACACCAATACCACCCAATTGTTATGTGACGTGTGACCCATTTATCATGTGACATGAGACAATTATCACATGTGACAAACTTACTATCACATACACAACTATTACTATTATAATTCATTATCTGGTGCATTCTACTCAATAATTATCTGCTAGTCACAATCACACTCACACTACCATGCTAGTCACTCACACTATCATGCTAGTCACACACACTATCATGCTAGTCACTCACACTATCATGCTAGTCACACACACTATCATGCTAGTCACTCACACTATCATGCTAGTCACTCACACTATCATGCTAGTCACTCACACTATCATGCTAGTCACACACACTATCATGCTAGTCACTCACACTATCATGCTAGTCACTCACACTATCATGCTAGTCACTCACACTATCATGCTAGTCACACACACTATCATGCTAGTCACTTCACACTACCATGCTATTCACTCACACGATCATGCTAGTCACTCACAGCTACATGCTAGTTCACTCACAACTACCATGCTAGTCACTCACACTATCATGCTAGTCACTCACACTATCATGCTAGTCACTCACACTACCATGCTAGTCACTCACACTATCATGCTAGTCACTCACACTATCATGCTAGTCACTCACACTACCATGCTAGTCACACACACTACCATGCTAGTCACTCACACTACCATGCTAGTCACTCACACTATCATGCTAGTCACTCACACTATCATGCTAGTCACTCACACTACCATGCTAGTCACTCACACTATCATGCTAGTCACTCACACTATCATGCTAGTCACTCACACTATCATGCTAGTCACTCACACTATCATGCTAGTCACACACACTACCATGCTAGTCACTCACACTATCATGCTAGTCACACACACTATCATGCTAGTCACACACACTATCATGCTAGTCACTCACACTATCATGCTAGTCACACACACTATCATGCTAGTCACACACACTACCATGCTAGTCACACACACTACCATGCTAGTCACTCACACTACCATGCTAGTCACTCACACTATCATGCTAGTCACTCACACTATCATGCTAGTCACTCACACTACCATGCTAGTCACTCACACTATCATGCTAGTCACTCACACTATCATGCTAGTCACTCACACTATCATGCTAGTCACTCACACTATCATGCTAGTCACACACACTATCATGCTAGTCACTCACACTATCATGCTAGTCACTCACACTATCATGCTAGTCACACACACTACCATGCTAGTCACTCACACTATCATGCTAGTCACTCACACTATCATGCTAGTCACTCACACTATCATGCTAGTCACTCACACTATCATGCTAGTCACTCACACTATCATGCTAGTCACACACACTACCATGCTAGTCACTCACACTATCATGCTAGTCACTCACACTATCATGATAGTCACTCACACTACCATGCTAGTCACTCACACTATCATGCTAGTCACTCACACTACCATGCTAGTCACACACACTACCATGCTAGTCACACACACTATCATGCTAGTCACTCACACTATCATGCTAGTCACACACACTACCATGCTAGTCACACACACTATCATGCTAGTCACTCACACTATCATGCTAGTCACTCACACTATCATGCTAGTCACACACACTACCATGCTAGTCACACACACTATCATGCTAGTCACTCACACTATCATGATAGTCACTCACACTACCATGCTAGTCACTCACACTATCATGCTAGTCACTCACACTACCATGCTAGTCACACACACTACCATGCTAGTCACACACACTACCATGCTAGTCACACACACTATCATGCTAGTCACTCACACTATCATGCTAGTCACTCACACTACCATGCTAGTCACACACACTACCATGCTAGTCACACACACTATCATGCTAGTCACTCACACTATCATGCTAGTCACACACACTACCATGCTAGTCACTCACACTACCATGCTAGTCACTCACACTATCATGCTAGTCACTCACACTACCATGCTAGTCACTCACACTACCATGCTAGTCACACACACTACCATGCTAGTCACACACACTATCATGCTAGTCACTCACACTATCATGCTAGTCACTCACACTATCATGCTAGTCACACACACTACCATGCTAGTCACACACACTACCATGTAGTCACTCACAACCATGCTAGTCACACCACTATCATGATAGTCACCTCACACTACCATGCTAGTCACTCACCCTACATGCTTAGTCACTCACACTATCATTAGGTCAATACACTACCATGCTGCAACTCACACTATCATGCTAGGGTCACTCACACTTACCATGCTATCACTCACACTACCATGCTAGTCCACACACTACCATGTAGTAACACACACTCTCATGTAGTCACTCACACTATCATGCTAGTCACTCACACTACCATGCTAGTCACTCACACTATCATGCTAGTCACTCACACTATCATGCTAGTCACTCACACTACCATGCTAGTCACACACACTACCATGCTAGTCACTCACACTACCATGCTAGTCACTCACACTATCATGCTAGTCACTCACACTATCATGCTAGTCACTCACACTACCATGCTAGTCACTCACACTATCATGCTAGTCACTCACACTATCATGCTAGTCACTCACACTATCATGCTAGTCACTCACACTATCATGCTAGTCACACACACTACCATGCTAGTCACTCACACTATCATGCTAGTCACACACACTATCATGCTAGTCACACACACTATCATGCTAGTCACTCACACTATCATGCTAGTCACACACACTATCATGCTAGTCACACACACTACCATGCTAGTCACACACACTACCATGCTAGTCACTCACACTACCATGCTAGTCACACACACTATCATGCTAGTCACACACACTATCATGCTAGTCACACACACTATCATGCTAGTCACTCACACTATCATGCTAGTCACTCACACTACCATGCTAGTCACTCACACTATCATGCTAGTCACACACACTATCATGCTAGTCACACACACTATCATGCTAGTCACTCACACTATCATGCTAGTCACTCACACTATCATGCTAGTCACACACACTACCATGCTAGTCACTCACACTATCATGCTAGTCACACACACTATCATGCTAGTCACTCACACTATCATGCTAGTCACTCACACTATCATGCTAGTCACTCACACTATCATGCTAGTCACACACACTATCATGCTAGTCACTCACACTATCATGCTAGTCACTCACACTATCATGCTAGTCACTCACACTACCATGCTAGTCACTCACACTATCATGCTAGTCACTCACACTATCATGCTAGTCACTCACACTACCATGCTAGTCACTCACACTATCATGCTAGTCACTCACACTACCATGCTAGTCACTCACACTATCATGCTAGTCACTCACACTATCATGCTAGTCACACACACTACCATGCTAGTCACTCACACTATCATGCTAGTCACACACACTACCATGCTAGTCACTCACACTATCATGCTAGTCACTCACACTACCATGCTAGTCACACACACTATCATGCTAGTCACTCACACTATCATGCTAGTCACTCACACTATCATGCTAGTCACTCACACTACCATGCTAGTCACTCACACTATCATGCTAGTCACTCACACTATCATGCTAGTCACTCACACTACCATGCTAGTCACTCACACTACCATGCTAGTCACTCACACTACCATGCTAGTCACACACACTATCATGCTAGTCACACACACTACCATGCTAGTCACTCACACTACCATGCTAGTCACACACACTATCATGCTAGTCACTCACACTATCATGCTAGTCACTCACACTACCATGCTAGTCACTCACACTATCGTGCTAGTCACTCACACTATCATGCTAGTCACTCACACTATCATGCTAGTCACTCACACTACCATGCTAGTCACTCACACTATCATGCTAGTCACACACACTATCATGCTAGTCATACACATATCATGCTAGTCACACACACACACACACATGACTATGGCAAACATCTCAAGCAATACTGAGGGGTGATTATAAAAGAAGTGATCAGTATCTTAGAACTCATGCACTTCCACCTCCGAACATGGGAGTCATTGCAGCTGTTCTCAGTTGCACTTTCAATCACTATGAAATTGAGGAAAGTAGTATATAACCTATAGTAGTAGCCTCTCCTTCAATAACAAACATGTGCACACACCTCATACTCACACACATATGCACACACCTCATACTCACACACATATGCACACACCTCATACTCACACACATATGCACACACCTCATACTCACACACATATGCACATACCTCATACTCACACACATATGCACACACCTCATACTCACACACATATGCACACACCTCATACTCACACACATATGCACACACCTCATACTCACACACATATGCACATACCTCATACTCACACACATATGCACATACCTCATACTCACACACAACTGCTTACCTTGTCTTTGAAAGTCAACAAGAGCATATACTGGCTTGGAGTAGAATCTCGTAACACACGTAAACTAGTTACTGAACACCTGTCAGATGACATACATGAACACTAGACTAGCTACTGAACACATGAACACTAGAGTAGCTACTGAACATATGTCACATGACATACAAACACTAGAGTAGCTACTAAACACATGTCACATGACATACATAAACACTAGAGTAGCTACTGAACATATGTCACATGACATACAAACACTAGAGTAGCTACTAAACACATGTCACATGACATACAAACACTAGAGTAGCTACTGAACATATGTCACATGACATACAAACACTAGAGTAGCTACTGAACACCTGCCACATGACATACAAACACTAGAGTAGCTACTGAACATATGTCACATGACATACATGAACACTAGAGTAGCTACTGAACATATGTCACATGACATACATAAACACTAGAGTAGCTACTGAACATATGTCACATGACATACAAATACTAGAGTAGCTACTAAACACATGTCACATGACATACAAACACTAGAGTAGCTACTGAACATATGTCACATGACATACAAACACTAGAGTAGCTACTAAACACATGTCACATGACATACAAACACTAGAGTAGCTACTGAACATATGTCACATGACATACATAAACACTAGAGTAGCTACTAAACACATGTCACATGACATACATAAACACTAGAGTAGCTACTGAACACATGTCACATGACATACAAACACTAGAGTAGCTACTGAACACATGTCACATGACATACATAAACACTAGAGTAGCTACTGAACACCTGCCACATGACATACAAACACTAGAGTAGCTACTAAACATATGTCACATGACATACATAAGCACTAGAGTAGCTACTGAACATATGTCACATGACATACAAACACTAGAGTAGCTACTAAACACATGTCACATGACATACATAAACACTAGAGTAGCTACTGAACATATGTCACATGACATACAAACACTAGAGTAGCTACTAAACACATGTCACATGACATACATAAGCACTAGAGTAGCTACTGAACACATTTCACATGACATACGTGTACAGACTCCACTGTGATAACATACAGGATTGGTGAGAGAAAGCTAAGCATGTCTTTAAGCATCATGTGAGCCGGAATGTTGAGCATGCATAGAAGATGTCCACCACCTGGACTCTCTGAAGGTGTGACTGGGGTCGAGTCTTTGGAGGAGGTGCTTCTGGATCTACACACACACACACACACACATTCTTTCAATTTCTTTGTTTTACACATGAAGAGCTAAAACCTCCCACAATTTCAACTTCACACATTCATGGTGCATACCTGTTAAGTAAAACGATGCACGCCAAATAGTTATCCCATTACACAGCAACACTTCATTGGTTCCAGAACGTGGACAACTCATAGGGGAACACAAGTGGTAAGCGCTACACATTGGGCCACATGATCTCCCTCACACTTATCACATGCTCACACATGCATATTTCATACAAACATTTCCACTTACCAATCCAAGCATGCACATGTATCCACACATATGAACCAAGTTATCTAACCAGCTACCAGAACCATTATTTGTGGAGGTGTACAACAAGCACTATTACATGCATGTGTTGGTTTGTTACGCAACATTATCTGACTAACTATGCATACACATATAAACACATTCTAACTACAAGCACAATATGCTAAAGCCCTGTGGGACAGACACAAAAGCAATACTACTGATATATGCCCATCACACATGCACACCCACATGCACAACTTGACACAGTCTGATTAGGTATAGCTCCACATTGGGAAGGACTTGACACAGTCTGGTTAGGTATAGCTCCACATTGGGAAGGACTTGACACAGTCTGATTAGGTATAGCTCCACATTGGGAAGGACTTGACACAGTCTGATTAGGTATAGCTCCACATTGGGAAGGACTTGACACAGTCTGATTAGGTATAGCTCCACATTGGGAAGGACTTGCAAACTACGCATTTGACTCAGCATGATTGATTTACTAAATATCAGAGGGAAGGGTTGGTATACATGTTGTGAACATACACTAACTTGACACACAACATGAACATCATCCCTCAGGCTCCAGCTCACTGACTTGTGTTGCTTGTATATAGCCATTGGTATTAGGAAGTTGTTGAGTATGTATGACTTAATAGGGAGGACGACAGACAAGTAAATGACCATATTAGTAGCTATCTCCCAGCCAACTTCACCCTCACACATCAATAGCTCTCAACATGGCCAGCTATGTCAATCATCTTGGTTGCTTGCCAAATACACTTGGAATGAAGACTAGCATCCCTCTGTACACTAGTCACACCCACATACCATTGCATCTTATGGAAAATAACATCAACAGATGATAAAGCAGGGGTGTCAGAACAGGTGCAGCCGAGTGGCCATGGCCGCACCAATATTTTAACAAAAAGGGGCGTGTCTATTATTTTTTCTACTCTTTACCTGAACTCGTTCTCGTTATCAAACTTGGGCGGTCGAAATCGAGCCTTTGAAATGACTTCTGTCAGGATTAGATAGCTAATATCGAACCTTTCGGAAGATTTATGAAACTCCAGACCAGCCAGACCAGCCTGGTCCTTTGTATACTATTCCAAAGTGATCTTTTGGAAAAACAAACATAGTTCAGAAATCCTTCCAGCAATGTTGGTCTGCAATATGGCCATTTTTGCTACTAGGAGTCTTCCCATTCAGTTATTTGCCACATATACTTGAGAAAAATAAAACTTATGACTGCCACAAAAGGCAGGCATTTGTAAGTTCTAATTTGGATTCAGTTTATAAGTTGTTGTTTTTCCCTGTCATTGTGTTGTTTGCTTCATATGTCCAAGTAGCTATATTAGCTATATGATATACAGTCTACATAATAGCTATAACTATAATGTAACATTATTTATTTGACATGAACCTACTGATCATTTGCTTTGTAATATAAAATATGGCTTGTACTGAATTATTTGGTGTGATTACACTGGCATTTGAATTTATTAGATTGCAGAGTATAGACTTAAACTCTTTGATTCATTTGATAGAAAAACCACTGTATTGTCTTTTCTATTAATGAAACTCATTACTTGAACAAATGAGTGGGTGTGGTTATAATGGCCACACCAATAAGATCTGGCTTCCTACTCCCATGTAAAGTGTATTTTCCTAGGGAATCCAAGCCACACACGAGCACCATAACACTCGGCCACACTTCCCTCCCTCTTACCCCATACCAGTACATTATGGTGTCCATTACCTACTGGGCTTGTACAGATGAAGGAGACCTTTGACCACTTCTACCGATGGAATACCAGAAAAGAACGGCAGCTGGTCTGTTGTTGCAGGAGGATCATGTGCTGGTCTGGACCCAGTGGTACTCACTAATAGAACACAATACACGTGACACACCCACTCTTTTGCTGGTCTGGACCCAGTGGTACTCACTAATAGAACACAATATGTGACACACCCACTCTTTTGCTGGTCTGGACCCAGTGGTACTCACTAATAGAACACAATATGTGACACACCCACTCTTTTGCTGGTCAGAACCCAGTGGTACATAAACATGTGACAGCACACCCACACATGCACCCATCATGTCCATCATCGCGGATGCAAACCCTCTTACGTAGATAGTACTAAATCTAACGCTTGGCCAGCATTGTGTAATTTAGTGGTGTGGTTCCGCACACAAATGGCAAGCGCTGCATTGTGACTAATGGACTCAAATTTCAAAGTGATGGATATTAAAAGTTATTCTAGAATCAATGATTTGAATCAATATGCTAAATAGGCAGTCAGCCATATCAAGCAACGTCAAGTTCTACTGAACTCATTGCTATGGAGAATAACCAGTCATAATGGGATGTGGAGTTAGAATGATTGGAAGATGTGATGCAGATATACATTATGTATACACACATATTTACTGTATTAAACTATATATGCAGTTATTTATTTCTCACCGGCCTGAGCATACGTCTCTATTTCAATATTGTGGATCTGTCTGTGGCCAGTCAACCTGGCCAGGGTTTGAGGAGAAGTGCCTGTCAACCATTAGTGCAGAATTGTGAACACTATACACTATAACATTACATTGTTACCACCTTCTGGGTTAGTAGCCATGCTCCAATTGAACGAAAGGCCTTCTGGTATCTTACTTTGGTTTTCTATTTCAAGCCTGAGAGCAACTACATCAACTGGAAAATTAGTTACAGATTCTACAGATACACACGAAGAGGTTCCAATCTTTTCAGTGTGGATGTTTGCAGCCATTCAGGCTTGTAGCTAATTGTTTCATTAAAGTAAGTAGACTCACTAAAAGAGACTCTGATACATACAGCTGCTTTGCTAAACTTTAACCTCGTCCTTTACCAAATTGTCGCTCAGCAAACCACACCCACAATATCAGGCCATAAAGTGAACCCACTAACTCTAGCAACTTCCTCTCGCATTCAGAAGTCGCTGCGCTCCGTTTAAACCCTTGCACCGCTTTGCGTAGTCTTTGTTAACTCAGTTCCTTATGGCCGGGCTAAGAAAAGCAAAAAAGTATGACTGGAAGGACAGCAATGTGGCCCTGTTTGGGTCTGACACTGATCGCCAGGTAGGCGACCGGCTGAAACAGCCGTCATTGTTTTTAATTCTGTAGTTTGTTTTGTTTTCTTCAGGTGAAGAAAGAGTCTGCAGAGACTGAGCCCGCCTGGAAGGGAGCTGGGCAGAAAGTCGGTATGCAAGTATGGAGGATAGTTAAATTCAAGGTCAGTGAGAGGACTAGGGTGGTCCAGAGCTACTGTGAGTAGGCTCTTAGTTACTAGCTTATTTTATTTCTTACTCAGTGTTAAGTTGCCTGAAATGTGTATGTTTGTGTGTGACAGTGTTGTATCAGTAGTGAATGGGTTTTGTGTAACCAAACTTACTAGTTGGCCACAAACTGTGTGTGTGTGTGTGTGTGTGTGTGGCTGTGGTGTACCAGTATCTAATATATTATGTACATGCAAGTGACGTGTATGTGCCATTGCTGCAGGTTACTCACTGGCCTGCTGACGACTACGGCAAGTTTTTCAGCGGAGACTCATACATCCTCTTGAACACCTACAACGAGGCTGACTCTGACGTGAGCGTGTGCAAATGGAGTGGGTGTAGCGGAATAGAGGACTATTGTGATGTTGTGGGTATGTTTGTGTGTGTGCGTGCAGGAGCTGCTGTATGACGTCCACTTCTGGATTGGAGCAGAGTCCAGTCAAGATGAGTATGGAACTGCAGCGTACAAGACTGTGGAGTTGGACACCTTGGTGAGGGAGGGAGGGTATTAGTTGAGAGGAGGCCATCTTGTCTTTAATGATCAAGGGTACATTGGGTAGATTCATGGAGGGCTACACGTGGAATTGTTCAGGCCATGTAAATCACAACAATGATTAGCCTTGTAAGCACTCTAGTTGAACATAGCACTGGTTGCCATGGATGTCTTACCACCCAAGCAAGAATGCAGTCCAGGTTTGACCTTATTAGGTCACAGATTGTCTTGGACATGAGGATGGTTGTCAATTGTAAGTGCTGGCACAGAGTTAGGTCTCCTCAATTAGTGGTACTGTCTGTAAAGTCATTCATGTGGCTTGCTGGTTACATGTTGGACTTTGAACTGGCTGGTGGAGAGATTCAGGTGTAGGGCAGGTGGGTAAGGTGACAGCAATGCAGTAGACATTGTGATATTAGGTTTGATAGCTCCACATCCTAATGTGTGTGTGTGTGTGTGTGTGCAGCTGGATGATAAGCCTATTCAACACAGAGAAGTGATGAACAATGAGTCAGAGTTGTTCAAGTCTTACTTCAAGGAAATCACTTTGTTGGAGGGAGGGTACGTAAGAATGGATGTTAAGAAAGGGAGGGGGTAGGGAAGGAGGGGTGAAGATATGGAGGCTGTTCTAAGTGTGTGTGTGTGTGTGTGTGTGTGTAGAGCTGAGACTGGTTTCAAGCATGTGAAGCCCACAGAGTACCAGCCACGTCTTCTCCATTTTCATGGTAACAAGGTAAAATATGCAGTCATTAAATTTTTTAACAGTCCCGCTGTAATTTAATTTTTAATTGGCAAGTGGGACACTATATGGAGTAACAAATTGAGAATCGGGGATATATGTTTGGATGTACGTATGTCATTTTTGTACTTTGACCCTGGCATTTTTTGTGGTAGTTTGGTGGTTTACCCTGTCCCAAACTTCATTAAACAAAGTCCTCTGGTTTATCGATCATTACCCGTGTCATCCAATGAAATTGAATAATTTACCGGTTTGAATTCTTTTGCAGGTGCAGTTAAAACTTACAAATTTACAGAGTTCATTTTCTATTTGAATGAGTGGCTGTGATAAGTTATGCGCTATTTGTCATAGTTATATGCCCCACACATTAGTGCTGTTCTTACTTGAAAGTATGCTTACTGCTATAGTAGCTGAAAAAGCTGTGTAAGGCAGCTAATAATACTTATTTGACAGTTAACTGTTTACTTTGTGCTATTCTTTAGCTAAGCAGTAGCTGTAACGCACAAAACTTTCACACACACACACTTATTCACTGGATATACAAACACAAGACTTACCTTCATGGTTAGACAATATAGGGTTGGGGTCACACCAGTATGGTATTTCCTTAGAAATATGTTTTTGTTTGTTTTGTTTTAAGTCAAACAGTTGCGGCGAGTGGTTACTATGGCACTGAAACCCCTGTACCGAATATACGAAATTTAAAACTCGACCGTTTTTAGTAGCTGGAGTGTTAGATTTTAAAAATCCATCATTATTATAACAATGTTTTAGTTCTGTGTAACCTAACTAAAGAGGCTCACTTGCCATTTGTGCTCAAGCACACTACTAGTTATAGTTGCTATAGTTAGCAGTGATTGTGAAGCACTCTAGTATTTATGAGATCCGAACTGGCCTATGGGAGGGGTTGGATGCTTGCCACGTGATTCCTGTCTCTACCCTTGGCAATTAGTGAGTAATCTGAATGGCCTTGGTGCTACATCATTGGGATGGCTGAGACCTGGTATAGATCGGCACACATTTAAGGTGGTGGTGATTACTGAAGCAACTCCCACTACCCACTCTCGCTTTACATGGGTACTCTATGAATACAGTGACGTGTCAGCCAGAAAGTGACCTGTCTGTGCTATCAGCACCCACTACTGCACGCCTCTCCCACACACTACTGCACGCCTCTCCCACCCACTACTGCACGCCTCTCCTACCCACTACTGCACGCCTCTCCTACCCACTACTGCACGCCTCTCCCACACAGCCCTACATGACTCCCTTAACTTAGTTTAATTACTTTAAATCAACAAAAATAAATAAATTTAGGAAGTTATATACACTGATATAGATCTGGCATAAATAGCTCAGCAATGCATATAATATGTGTATGTGTTGTGAAATTTGTATGAGTAGAAGAAGATTGAAGTGAGAGAGAGGCCATTGTACAAGAAATCGTTGGATTCGTCTGATGTGTTTATTCTTGACCTTGGTCTGGAGGTGTTCCAGGTTAGTCAGGGTTGTGTATGTGTGGATGCCATCACCTCACTATTTGCTATGGTTACTTAGTGGAATGGAAAGACTTGCAACAAAGATGAGAAATTCAAGGCTGTGCAATACCTACAGACTCTGAAGGTGAGCTATAAAATAGTCGTTCATCTGGTACTTTGAGAATGAATGTATCTTATTCTTCTAGTCTGAGCGAGGAGGCAAACCCAAGGTGGAAAGTCTAGGTAAGGCATTGATGTGTGTTGGGTAAGGCATGGCAGATGTGTGTGTTGGGTAAGGCATGGCATGGCAGATGTGTGTGTTGGGTAAGGCATGGCAGATGTGTGTGTTGGGTAAGGCATGGCAGATGTGTGTGTTGGGTAAGGCGTGGCAGATGTGTGTGTTGGGTAAGGCATGGCATGGCAGATGTGTGTGTTGGGTAAGGCATGGCAGATGTGGGTGTTGGGTGAGGTATGTTTAGTAAGTGGAGTTATATTAGGTAAGGTGTGGGTGGTGGGTGTATAGATAAGTTGTGGATGGGTTAGGTAAGGTCAGTGTTTATGCTGGTATTTGTTTTTTATGTGAATAATTTGTAGATGAAAGAGAAATATCAACAAGCCATAAATTCTACACATCATTGCAAGATGGTGATATTCCTGAAGATGAACAAGTGAGTCTATGAAATAGGACTGGTGGGTTGGACCAGGTGGGTGGGACCGGGTGGGAGGGACAAGGTGGGTGGGACCAGGTGGGATGTTCTAGTTATTCTATTGTGTTATGCTTTAGGAGGAAGAAGACAACTTTACTCCAACTATTCTGAGGTATGTGACTAGCTGACTCATCACCACTATAGTATGTCCAAGTTGAGTTGGCCGCAAGAAAAACTTGAATAACTTTAGAACGGAAGCAGCTATGCATCCGGGGTTTGCACCATTGGAAAGCTCGCGCCGAAGCGGTTTAAAATATCCCTCAGTACCGGAGAGAAAATGTTATTCCAAAACTCAATAAAAACGTCTATGGGAATAGAAAAAAAACCACAGGTTTTCCGCTCAAAACGCGCCCGCTTTTAGTCACGCGGTACGGCTTAATTTATCACACGGACTGTCTTCATTAAGAATTTTGTAAACAATGAGCGGTTTCTTCTCAGATTGCTGTGTTTCTAGCTTTATATTGCGATTGCTTAGGTTGCTAGTGTGGAATCAGGATAGATGGAGTGTTCTGTTGTCGCAGAGGGTACAGGACCATCTGATAGGAAGTTGGTAAGATTATTTGTCTACCTGTTCAATAACAAATGCCGTATAGCCAATATATTTCAGTGATGTAGCTATCATTTATCTAGCAACTTGTAATACAGCCACACTTAAGCTGTTTGCCATTAAATTGTGTGCCTGTCAAAGCTGTGTTCATGCCAATTCCTTTTCTTCAGTACTATAGATGGGTGGGCTGTGTGGTGTAGTGGTTGTGTCCTGGGCTCAGGGCCCTGAGGTCCTGAGTTCAAGCCCAACTCAGGCAATTATTCCATCTGATTTTCCATCTGCCTCCCTCCAGTCCACCCAGCTGTGATTGGGGTACCTGGCATTTGCTGGGGTTGTTAGGAAGGCCTGTCATTTATTGTAAGGATTAGCTAGGACCAACTCGGGCAGCACTCCACCTTCAGCTCGGATCACAACTATATTTTGTATATGTGTACTACTTAATTCTATCATTTCATCAATTTTCATATACATATAAATAAATAAAACAATTGATAATTTTATTTAACAAGAAAGTCTAGTAACTTTAGTTACAAGTTAACAGTGCTGTACTGCTGAATCCTGTGAATATCAGAATATTTCTTGGGACACAGCAGGTAGAATCCACTGATTTTAATCCCGTCTCTTTAGAAGAACGCCCCACCAGTTTGCTTTTTCCATCTGCTGTACATTATCTGCGCGTAAGAAACATAAATATCATTGAAAACGGACGAGATGAGCTGTACAGCGTCCGAAAAACTCCATAAACTTCACTAAATTTGTTTCTTTCAATAGTTACAGTATTAATGCGCACCTGTGCTACTGCCCCTTTTTCACGTGCAACGTTGACGTTTGCGCGCTTAATTGACTTGGATTCACATGACTAAATTGCTTCCGGTAAAGTACCAAATGCATTCCACAATTACTGCGCTTGCGGTCGTGCCAACTCAACTTGGAGATACTATAGTGACTAGCTGACTCATCATCACTATGTTGTGTCCACTAGTGACTAGCTGACTCATCATCACTATGTTGTGTCCACTAGTGACTAGCTGACTCATCATCACTATGTTGTGTCCAATAGTGACTAGCTGACTCATCATCACTATGTTGTGTCCACTAGTGACTAGCTGACTCATCATCACTATGTTGTGTCCACTAGTGACTAGCTGACTCATCATCACTATGTTGTGTCCACTAGTGACTAGCTGACTATCGTCACTATGTTGTGTCCACTAGTGACTAGCTGACTATCATCACTATGTTGTGTCCACTAGTGACTAGCTGACTCATCATCACTATGTTGAGTCCACTAGTGACTAGCTGACTATCATCACTATGTTGTGTCCACTAGTGACTAGCTGACTCATCATCACTATGTTGTGTCCACTAGTGACTAGCTGACTCATCATCACTATGTTGTGTCCACTAGTGACTAGCTGACTCATCATCACTATGTTGTGTCCACTAGTGACTAGCTGACTCATCATCACTATGTTGTGTCCACTAGTGACTAGCTGACTATCATCACTATGTTGAGTCCACTAGTGACTAGCTGACTCATCATCACTATGTTGTGTCCACTAGTGACTAGCTGACTCATCATCACTATGTTGTGTCCACTAGTGACTAGCTGACTCATCATCACTATGTTGTGTCCACTAGTGACTAGCTGACTCATCATCACTATGTTGTGTCCACTAGTGACTAGCTGACTCATCATCACTATGTTGTGTCCACTAGTGACTAGCTGACTATCGTCACTATGTTGTGTCCACTAGTGACTAGCTGACTCATCATCACTATGTTGAGTCCACTAGTGACTAGCTGACTATCGTCACTATGTTGTGTCCACTAGTGACTAGCTGACTATCGTCACTATGTTGTGTCCACCACTAGTGACTAGCTGACTCATCATCACTATGTTGTGTCCACTAGTGACTAGCTGACTCGTCATCACTATGTTGTGTCCACTAGTGACTAGCTGACTCATCATCACTATGTTGTGTCCACTAGTGACTAGCTGACTATCATCACTATGTTGAGTCCACTAGTGACTAGCTGACTCATCATCACTATGTTGTGTCCATTAGTGACTAGCTGACTCATCATCACTATGTTGTGTCCACTAGTGACTAGCTGACTATCGTCACTATGTTGTGTCCACTAGTGACTAGCTGACTATCGTCACTATGTTGAGTCCACTAGTGACTAGCTGACTATCATCACTATGTTGTGTCCACTAGTGACTAGCTGACTATCGTCACTATGTTGTGTCCACTAGTGACTAGCTGACTCATCATCACTATGTTGTGTCCATTAGTGACTAGCTGACTCATCATCACTATGTTGAGTCCACTAGTGACTAGCTGACTATCGTCACTATGTTGTGTCCACCACTAGTGACTAGCTGACTATCGTCACTATGTTGTGTCCATTAGTGACTAGCTGACTATCGTCACTATGTTGAGTCCACTAGTGACTAGCTGACTATCGTCACTATGTTGTGTCCACTAGTGACTAGCTGACTATCATCACTATGTTGAGTCCACTAGTGACTAGCTGACTCATCATCACTATGTTGAGTCCATTAGTGACTAGCTGACTATTGTCACTATGTTGTGTCCACTAGTGACTAGCTGACTATCATCACTATTTTGTGTCCACCACTAGTGACTAGCTGACTCATCATCACTATGTTGTGTCCACTAGTGACTAGCTATCGTCACTATGTTGAGTCCACTAGTGACTAGCTGACTATCGTCACTATGTTGTGTCCACTAGTGACTAGCTGACTATCGTCACTATGTTGTGTCCACTAGTGACTAGCTGACTATCGTCACTATGTTGTGTCCACTAGTGACTAGCTGACTATCGTCACTATGTTGTGTCCACTAGTGACTAGCTGACTATCGTCACTATGTTGTGTTGTTAGAGTGAGTGATGAGTCCGGGAGTTTGGAGACATCTGTGGTTTCAGAAGGTGACCTCAGTTCCAGTTATCTGGATCCTTCTGATGTCTTTATTGTGGATTCTGGCAAAGAGTTGTTTGTGTGGATTGGTAATGGTACGAGTGCAGCTGAAAAGAAGAATGCTATGGCATACGCACACGTAAGTTCATGAGAGAGTGCATGTTGTAACAAGCAAGTGGTTTATAGTGTTGTCTGTTCTATCATTTCTTTGTTGTCATATCACATGTTCTGTTGTGATCTCCTGTCACATGTCCTGTGGTGCTCTCCTGTCACATGTCCTGTTGTGATCTCCTGTCACATGTCCTGTGGTGCTCTCCTGTCACATGTCCTGTGGTGCTCTCCTGTCACATGTCCTGTTGTGGTCTCCCGTCACATGTCTTGTTGTGGTCTCCCGTCACATGTCTTGCATTCCTGTCACATGTCCTATTGTGGTCTCCCGTCACATGTCTTGCATTCCTGTCACATGTCCTGTTGTGGTCTCCCGTCACATGTCTTGCATCCTGTCACATGTCCTGATGTGTCCTGTCACATGTCTTGCATTCCTGTCACATGTCTTGATGTGTCCTGTCACATGTCTTGCATTCATGTCACATGTCCTGATGTGTCCTATTATATGTTGTGCAGAAATACTTGATGGGTACCAAGCATCCTCTGATTCCCGTCACTTGCTTGAAGCAGGACGACGCTGCTAAGAACAAGAAATTCAATGGATTGCTCAATTGAGGAAAGTTCATTCAGAAACCAGAGACCGTTCAAGTATTTGAATCAGTAGCTAGCTAGTCAATGTTTAGATTTTTTCCCCATTTATTTTATTTTATTTTTAGTCCAAGGACCTTTGAATTGTGATTTATTGAATTGTGATTTATTGAATTGTGATTTATTGAATTGATTTATTTTGAATTGTGATTTATTTTGTAGATAATTTCTTATGAAAACAAAAGTTAAATATCAGATTATGTGTCAGTGTTGTGTTTTGGTTCAGAGATTCCAGACTTTCTTAGTTTTAGTTATTCAAAACTAAAATAATATCTTGAATGTTTAGGTTTAGTTGTTGTTTCTCCTTAAGATTTTTAGTATTTCTTCAATATCCTATAGAAGATTTAGTTAGTTATACTATATTGAAGTTTAGAGAATGTTTACTTGATGGCAATTTATATCTTCACTAAATAATTACATGATTCAAGGAGCAACACAGCCAGTGCCACACACACACAGAGGATCAACACAGCCAGTGCTACACACAGAGGATCAACACAGCCAGTGCCACACACAGAGGATCAACACAGCCAGTGCCACACACACACAGAGGATCAACACAGCCAGTGCCACACACACACAGAGGATCAACACAGCCAGTGCTACACACAGAGGATCAACACAGCCAGTGCTACACACAGAGGATCAACACAGCCAGTGCTACACACACACAGAGGATCAACACAGCCAGTGCCACACACACACAGAGGATCAACACAGCCAGTGCTACACACAGAGGATCAACATAGCCAGTGCTACACACAGAGGATCAACATAGCCAGTGCCACACACAGAGGATCAACACAGCCAGTGCTACACACAGAGGATCAACACAGCCAGTGCTACACACACACAGAGGATCAACATAGCCAGTGCTACACACACACAGAGGATCAACACAGCCAGTGCTACACACACACAGAGGATCAACACAGCCAGTGCTACACACACACAGAGGATCAACACAGCCAGTGCTACACACACACAGAGGATCAACACAGCCAGTGCTACACACAGAGGATCAACACAGCCAGTGCTACACACAGAGGATCAACATAGCCAGTGCTACACACACACAGAGGATCAACACAGCCAGTGCTACACACAGAGGATCAACACAGCCAGTGCTACACACACACAGAGGATCAACACAGCCAGTGCTACACACACACAGAGGATCAACACAGCCAGTGCCACACACAGAGGATCAACACAGCCAGTGCTACACACAGAGGATCAACACAGCCAGTGCTACACACAGAGGATCAACATAGCCAGTGCCACACACAGAGGATCAACACAGCCAGTGCTACACACAGAGGATCAACACAGCCAGTGCTACACACACACAGAGGATCAACATAGCCAGTGCTACACACACACAGAGGATCAACACAGCCAGTGCTACACACACCACAGGGAGGATCAAACACAGCCGTGAACAACGAGGATCAAAATAGCCAGTGCTACACCACAAACAGAGGATTCAACAGCCAGTTGCTACAAACAGAGGATCAACACAGCAGTGCTACACACACACAGCGGATCAACACAGCCAGTGCTACACAACACACAGAGGTCAACAAAGCCAGGGCCACACACCAGAGGATCAACACAGCCAGTGTACACACAGAGGAGCAACACAGCCCAGTCTACACACAGGGATCAACATAGCCAGTGCTACACACACACAGAGGATAACACAGCCAGTGTACACACACACAGAGGATCAACCACAGCCAGTGCTACACACACACAGGGATCAACCACAGCCAGTGCTACACACACACAGAGGATCAAAACACAGCCAGTGCTACACACACACAGGATCAAAAACACAGCCAGTGCTACCACACACACAGAGGATCAACACAGCCAGTGCTACACCACACACAGAGATCAACAAGCCAGTGCTACACACCACAGAGGATCAACACAGCCAGTGCTACACACACACAGAGGAGCAACACACCAGTGCTACACACATCACAGAGGATCAACAAGGCCCAGTGCACACACACACCGAGGATCAACACGCCCAGTGCTACACACCACACAGAGGATCAACACAGCCAGTTTGCTACACACAACACAGAGGATCACACAGCCAGTGCTACACACAGAGGATCAACACAGCCAGTGCTACACACACAGAGGATCAACACAGCCAGTGCTACACACACACAGAGGATCAACACAGCCAGTGCTACACACAGAGGATCAACACAGCCAGTGCTACACACAGAGGATCAACACAGCCAGTGCCACACACACACAGAGGATCAACACAGCCAGTGCTACACACAGAGGATCAACACAGCCAGTGCTACACACAGAGGATCAACACAGCCAGTGCTACACACACACAGAGGATCAACACAGCCAGTGCTACACACAGAGGATCAACACAGCCAGTGCTACACACACAGAGGATCAACACAGCTAGTGCTACACACAGAGGATCAACATAGCCAGTGCTACACACACACAGAGGATCAACACAGCCAGTGCTACACACAGAGGGATCAACACAGCCAGTGCTACACACAGAGGATCAACACAGCCAGTGCTACACACAGAGGGATCAACACAGCCAGTGCTACACACAGAGGATCAACATAGCCAGTGCTACACACACACAGAGGATCAACACAGCCAGTGCTACACACACAGAGGATCAACACAGCTAGTGCTACACACAGAGGATCAACATAGCCAGTGCTACACACACACAGAGGATCAACACAGCTAGTGCTACACACAGAGGATCAACACAGCCAGTGCCACACACAGAGGATCAACACAGCCAGTGCTACACACACACACAGAGGATCAACGCAGCCAGTGCCACACACAGAGGATCAACACAGCCAGTGCCACACACACACAGAGGATCAACACAGCCAGTGCCACACACAGAAGATCAACACAGCCAGTGCTACACACAGAAGATCAACACAGCCAGTGCTGCACACAGAAGATCAACGCAGCCAGTGCCACACACAGAGGATCAACACAGCCAGTGCTACACACAGAAGATCAACACAGCCAGTGCACACACAGAGGATCAACACAGGACAGTTTGCTACACACAAACACAGAGGATCAACACAGCCAGTGCTGCACAAAGAGGATCAACCCAGCAAGTGCCCACACAAAGAGGATAAACAATAGCCAGTTACACCAGAGGATCAACACAAGCCAGTGCCAACACGAGGATCAACATAGCCAGTGCTAACACAGAGGATCAAACAGGACAGTGCGACACACACACAGAGGATACCACAGCCAGGGCCACCACACAGAGGATCAACACAGCCAGTGCCACACACAGAGGATCAACATAGCCAGTGCCACACACAGAGGATCAACGCAGCCAGTGCCACACACACACAGAGGATCAACACAGCCAGTGCCACACACACACAGAGGATCAACACAGCCAGTGCCACACACACACAGAGGATCAACACAGCCAGTGCCACACACACACAGAGGATCAACACAGCCAGTGCCACACACACACAGAGGATCAACACAGCCAGTGCTACACACAGAGGGATCAACACAGCCAGTGCTACACACAGAGGATAAACACAGCCAGTGCTACACACACACAGAGGATCAACACAGCCAGTGCCACACACAGAGGATCAACACAGCCAGTGCCACACACAGAGGATCAACACAGCCAGTGCTACACACAGAGGATCAACACAGCCAGTGCTACACACACACAGAGGATCAACACAGCCAGTGCTACACACAGAGGGATCAACATAGCCAGTGCCACACACAGAGGATCAACACAGCCAGTGCTACACACAGAGGATCAACATAGCCAGTGCCACACACAGCAGGGATCAACCCAGCCAAGTGTACCACAGGGATCAACATCGCCAGATGCTACAACAGAGGATCAACACACCAGTGATACACACACACAGAGGATAAACACAGCCAGTGCTACACCACAGGGATCAACAAACCAGTGCTACACACACACAGAGGTCTCAACACAGCCAGTGCTACACACAGAGGTCAACACAGCCAGTGTACACACACACAGAGGATCAACCACCACGCCCAGTGCAACACACAGAGGAGATCAAAACAGCCAGTGCTACCACACCCAAAGGGATTCAAAACAGCCAGTGCCCACACACAGAGGATCACACAGCCGTGCTACACACACACAGAGGATCACCACAGCCAGTTGCCACCACACAGAGGAATCACAAAAAGCCAGTTGCCACACACACACAGAGGATCAACACAGCCAAGTTGCTACACACACAAGAGGATCAACAAGCCAGTGGCTACACACACAACAGAGGATCAACATAGCCAGTGCCACACACAGAGGATCAACGCAGCAGGCCACACCACACAGAGGATCAACACAGCCAGTGCCACACACACACAGAGGATCAACACAGCCAGTGCCACACACACACAGAGGATCAACACAGCCAGTGCCACACACACACAGAGGATCAACACAGCCAGTGCCACACACACACAGAGGATCAACACAGCCAGTGCTACACACAGAGGGATCAACACAGCCAGTGCTACACACAGAGGATCAACACAGCCAGTGCTACACACAGAGGATCAACACAGCCAGTGCCACACACAGAGGATCAACACAGCCAGTGCCACACACAGAGGATCAACACAGCCAGTGCTACACACAGAGGATCAACACAGCCAGTGCTACACACACACAGAGGATCAACACAGCCAGTGCTACACACAGAGGATCAACACAGCCAGTGCTACACACACAGAGGATCAACACAGCTAGTGCTACACACAGAGGATCAACATAGCCAGTGCTACACACACACAGAGGATCAACACAGCCAGTGCTACACACAGAGGGATCAACACAGCCAGTGCTACACACAGAGGATCAACACAGCCAGTGCTACACACAGAGGGATCAACACAGCCAGTGCTACACACAGAGGATCAACATAGCCAGTGCTACACACACACAGAGGATCAACACAGCCAGTGCTACACACACAGAGGATCAACACAGCTAGTGCTACACACAGAGGATCAACATAGCCAGTGCTACACACACACAGAGGATCAACACAGCTAGTGCTACACACAGAGGATCAACACAGCCAGTGCCACACACAGAGGATCAACACAGCCAGTGCTACACACACACACAGAGGATCAACGCAGCCAGTGCCACACACAGAGGATCAACACAGCCAGTGCCACACACACACAGAGGATCAACACAGCCAGTGCCACACACAGAAGATCAACACAGCCAGTGCTACACACAGAAGATCAACACAGCCAGTGCTGCACACAGAAGATCAACGCAGCCAGTGCCACACACAGAGGATCAACACAGCCAGTGCTACACACAGAAGATCAACACAGCCAGTGCTGCACACAGAAGATCAACGCAGCCAGTGCCACACACAGAGGATCAACACAGCCAGTGCCACACACAGAGGATCAACACAGCCAGTGCCACACACAGAAGATCAACACAGCCAGTGCTATACACACAGAGGATCAACGCAGCCAGTGCCACACACAGAGGATCAACACAGCCAGTGCCACACACAGAGGATCAACACAGCTTGCTACACACAGCGGATCAATACAGCCAGTACTACAATGTTTTATTAATGAATTGTACAAACAATGTTGTGATATTGGCAGTGGAGGAGTCTACTGGGTGCTGCTTGGTATATGCTATAAACTGTTTTCTCAGCCTTCGTAGCTCTACTAATGACGTAGAGCCAGGTAGCACTAACTTCTCTGGACTACCACTGACTGTTAAAGGTCCAAACATTGTAGAATTGTTCCTTTGAGCTTCCATCACAGCTCTCACTACATCCTGGGTCATGCGGTCTAGTTCATGAAGAAAGCTAGCTTCTGACAGAGGTTGAGATTGGGTAGACTGATTAGGAGGAGGTGGCTTGCGGTCAAACAGAGCCTCACATATAGCCCCAGATGGTAAAGTGTCATCAGACCCAATGACAAAGAGTGGACTGTCCCATCTGTTTTTAGAGTCAGGTGGCTCAAATCTCATAATTAGTGCCTTCATTACATCTGGAGAATAGCACTGTTTGGTTCTAGTTCTCACAGAATTCCATTCCAGTGCTGTATCTGCGGGCACTTTACACCATAAGATGCAGTGAGGGGTGGTCAAGTGTTTAGACATGCAGTACAGCTCGTATCTATAGCCTTTGATATAATTGAGTGAATCTAGAAGCACCACGCTGTCTTTAGTCAGAAGTCTTTCTACTTCCGATTTGTGAGAACTTCGTAAAAATTTCTCGTCTTTGGATGTGGAGTAACATTTCCAACTGTCTTCGTCATCTCCTACAACTTGGATAGTTCTTTCCGGGAAGTGCTCCCGCAGGTACTCCATAAATTCATGACATCTTCTAGTTTTTCCACTGCAAGGAAACCCGCACATCACAACTAAAGGCATATCCCTCGCTCCGTCCTGCTCACGAGAATTTTAATTTTTTCTTCATATCGCGTGATGCAGATAGGTAATGGTGGTCATGTTAGTCTAGCGTAGCCAGACCCTTTACCTACCTATAAGCAGGGACGGGGGCAAAAAGGGTCTGGCTAGTGTCAGTGAGGCTAGTGAGGCTAGTAAGCGAGTGCACCACAAGGCTTAGCTTGGTAGCTTAGGAAAAGGAGAGAACTTCCTGGAACAGTTCCAAGAAAGCATTCAGCTGTACCCACCCACAGCATTCTAGTGAGATTGAAACTTCCATGGAGTGAGATTATAGGAATCATTGAATGACTGATTGAATGTGGTGTCATCAAACATGGGTCACTTGAACTTACTATCATATTAGGTGTATTTGTACCCGGTTTTCCCTAACCTGCAGGTCCTCCATTAGGATCATCTTCAGGGTTCTATTTAGGGGGGAGTTCTATTTAGGGGGGAGCTTATGACCCCATGGTGTGTAGAATGATGTTGAGGATGAACTTGAACTAATACATTATCTCAACACATCAGCTACATTTACATTAGCAATACATTTCTAGTTAGGAACCTGATTTTTCAAAATGTTGGGATATTCCTCACTCATTTCTTTATAACTAAAAAGTGATAATGACACGAGTAGATTTTAAAATGTCTAGAAAACCTAAAAATACTGTCTGGAAGATACTACAAAGTATGAGATTGATGCCAATTGTGAGATTATGAAAAAGCTCTTTGTTATGCATCACAGTCCCAAATCATGTAAGTTGAACCTGTTTGGTATGACTCGAGTTGTGCGTGCATGGAACTTCAGTGTAATGGCTAGGTGTGAGATTTCAATTGCCCTTTTATCATTCTACACTAGCTATTGTATTACTAGCTTGGAAGAGTACTGTACAGTATAGCTATATGTAGCTATTGTATTACTAGCTTGGATGTACAGTATAGCTATATGTAGCTATTGTATTACTAGCTTGGATGTTCAGTATAGCTATATGTAGCTATTGTATTGCTAGCTTGGATGTACAGTATAGCTATATGTAGCTATTGTATTGCTAGCTTGGATGTACAGTATAGCTATATGTAGCTATTGTATTGCTAGCTTGGATGTACAGTATAGCTATATGTAGCTATTGTATTGCTAGCTTGGATGTACAGTATAGCTATATGTACCTATTGTATTGCTAGCTTGGATGTACAGTATAGCTATATGTACCTATTGTATTACTAGCTGGAAGTGTACAGTATAGCTATCTTATTGTACTTTTTACTTCTACAGATCGAATGCAGAAAGGTCCAATGGGCTCTAGGGCCCCTTCTACTTGGGCCTGAGGAGCTTCATTCTACTAGTAAATGGGCCTAAGGGCCTCATTTTATGGGCTCAGGGAGACAGTGAGCACCTCCTCACCCATCCAACAAGAATTATCACAATTGCTGATTGGGTGAGACCTTTTGAGTATTTCCCCCTTCAGGTGCCTCTTCCAACCTCATGAGCACCCCTATGTCGGCCTGGGCTGTGATTATCAGGTGCACATGTGATGAACCATTTGCTGCTGTTACATGCACTGCTGCCACGTGCAGGGCAGGCTGCTTACTATCCCAGACAACCTACCTACACATCCTAACTTGCACCCGTTCATTGCATAGAGTAAAATTTTAATGACTGCTGTTTGTTTGAGTTGCCTGGTCAGGAGGAGGACAGGAAGTGCTGAGCATAAAGAAGTGTGAAATGACCTGGAACTAGACAAAGGGCAAGAGTTGAAATAGATATGATGAACAATGAGTGAGAGGAAACAATGAAAAGAAATCAAAATATTTGTGGCCATGTAGCGGTAGAACCGTCTCGCCACTTGGGAGGATAACTGCCAGTGGTTGCACGACACATAGGGCACGTGTTCTGGCGGTCCAACCATTGCAGCACGCAGCTCTCGCAGAAGATGTGCTACACACAATCAAAGATAAACACACCCTCTATAACATACAACTACACGAGAGTGCAATATAGAATGACTCATGCTCAGTATGTTTGTGTGCGTGCTGCTATAGATATCATTATTTATCCAAGGTGATAACAGTTCACACCTTGCAAGAGAGAATGACTGGTCGGCTAAACTTGTCCTGGCAAATAGCACATAGCTCAGCCACTGAGCTCAACTCCTCCCTGGTAGGGGTGCGCCCATACATCTACACATACAAACACAATCATAATTAAACCCCACCTACTCATGGGTTGTCTACTGCTATAAACAGACCTGGTCCTGTAGGAACATGATCCCAGCACGGTACAGTTCTCTGATAGTGGTGAAGATGAGTCCTCCCTTGAGCATGAGGTAGACGGACGTAATGAGGACGGCAAACACGGCTGACGAGACCGGGTTGGAGAGGTAGCGTACCCACATGGGGGCGGGGACAATACAGCGATAGAACTGAGACATGTATTCCAGCAACATGTAATATTTGCCTTTCTTCCTAGTCGGCAGAACTGGCAGGAACGTAGCTACAACCAATGCCTTCATCGCCATGGTGCCAAATCTGATGATGTAATCTATAGAAGACAAGAAACTCAACACAATCAGCACATGAGGGAGGGAGGGAGGGAGGGAGGTGAGAAAACTTACCAGTGACCCAGATGGACCAAATAAGGTTACCCATGTCAACTGTGAAGTGAGGTGCCATAAATATCAAACTGGAACACACAAACAAACACAACAAAGAGTACTAGACGGCAAACAAATAAAACTACCATTAAATTTTTACGCCATGCCCGTTTATCACACCATTTAACTATACTGTTTATCACACCATTTAACTATACTGCTTATCACACCATTTAACTATACTGCTTATCACACCATTTAACTATACTGTTTATCACACCATTTACCTATACTGTTTATCACACCATTTAACTATACTGTTTATCACACCATTTACCTATACTGTTTATCACACCATTTAACTATACTGTTTATCACACCATTTAACCATACTGTTTATCACACCATTTAACTATACTGTTTATCACACCATTTAACCATACTGTTTATCACACCATTTAACCATACTGTTTATCACACCATTTAACTATACTGTTTATCACACCATTTAACTATACTGTTTATCACACCATTTAACTATACTGTTTATCACACCATTTAATACTGTTTATCACACCATTTAACTATACTGCTTATCACACCATTTAACTATACTGCTATCACACCATTTAACTATACTGTTTATCACACCATTTAACTATACTGTTTATCACACCATTTAACTATACTGCTTATCACACCATTTAACTATACTGCTATCACACCATTTAACTATACTGTTTATCACACCATTTAACTATACTGTTTATCACACCATTTAACTATACTGCTTATCACACCATTTAACTATACTGCTATCACACCATTTAACTATACTGTTTATCACACCATTTAACTATACTGTTTATCACACCATTTAACTATACTGCTTATCACACCATTTAACTATACTGCTATCACACCATTTAACTATACTGTTTATCACACCATTTAACTATACTGTTTATCACACCATTTAACTATACTGCTTATCACACCATTTAACTATACTGCTATCACACCATTTAACTATACTGTTTATCACACCATTTAACTATACTGTTTATCACACCATTTAACTATACTGCTTATCACACCATTTAACTATACTGCTATCACACCATTTAACTATACTGTTTATCACACCATTTAACTATACTGTTTATCACACCATTTAACTATACTGCTTATCACACCATTTAACTATACTGTTTATCACACCATTTAACTATACTGTTTATCACACCATTTAACTATACTGTTTATCACACCATTTAACTATACTGTTTATCACACCATTTAACTGTACTGTTTGCAGAGGTAAAGGGGGGATAACACTATAAAATATCACTGAGGAACTGAGCTACAACTACCCACAACCTCACACATCTCCCACACACGCTGCTGATCAGTAAGGCTGACTGAGCCTCTATCATGTACAGTGCTTCAAGCTTAAAGAGTGGATTTTTTTTAGCTTTTTGGTTAAGGTTGCTAATTCTGCTATAATTTCTCAAGTAAGTGTAATAGAAAGCTAAAAATTTGTATTATTATACATTAATGTCATATTAACATACAGACAAAACAATTTTGTGGGTTTGTGGTTATTGTTGTGGTTATAGGTGATGGAACTGGGAGCTTCAAGACAGTGAATTTGGAAGTGTTTAAGCTGAAAAAAGAGAAATTATTTTTCCTTATCTCTATAACTTGGTATACTGATACTTTAATACCTGAAGTTTCATATGAGCCAGATTTTGTGGGCACATGAAATTTGAATCTCGAAATATTTTAAATTTTAAGAAAAAAAGTGTTTAAGCCAGGATTTTTGAATTTATTGAGTTATATCTCTAAAAATTTGACACATGATGTAAAATTGCCTTAAAATTATTATGTATAACTTTGGTGGCTATACCTTGAAAATTAAGTGAGTTGTGGCTGTTTTTCACCCAAAAAAATTTACGCACGGTAAGGGTCATCAAATGATGACGTTTAGAGCGGGTTGTGGGCCTTTAGTACACGTAAACGCGACGTCACAAAACAGCGCATGCGTATTTGTGCAAGGGCGCCAGTTTACCGCTAATTGTTATACGGTATGGCCGATTTAGCTACGGTTGTATCTCAGGCCCTAGGTATCAAGTTTTACGGCGTTACTGCCTATCACGGCCAGCGTTTTAGCTTCCGTCTGGAGCTGCACAACCCGTAGGACTCCAACTGCATCGCCCGGATGTTGTCAGAATACCGAATGCTGGGAGCCTTGGGGGTATTAAACTCCTTCAGCTTTTCTTCAGCTCTTGAAAAAGATGATCACTTGGATAGACTTGGCTCCAAGTTAATAATATACCAGCCAACAATTCTGACTTATTTCGACTTCGTTTACTGCTGCTAGTAGAACGATGAGAATCCATACAGCCGATTGCAGTTAGGGAAAGTCCCGTCTTACTGCTCGGGGAAATAACCGTTCGACCTTAGCTCGTTAACTAGCTACGTTTAATGACGAACTACCGCAAAATCTTGACGTCAAAAAAATGGCATAAAATGTATTAGAGTGAATGAGAAAAGTGCTGTTCTCCGTTTTCCATTCTCTAAACAGGCAGTTTTACTATTGTAAACATTGTTGTGATGATGAAGAAAAGGTATGTGTATGTTAAATGACTGTAGTGAGGGTCTATACAGTAGTTTCAAAAAATCCACTCTTTAAGTTGGAAGCACTGTACTATAACCATGTGCAATAACCATGTGCATGTCACGTACCATAACCATGTGCATGTCAGGTGATATAATCAAGTGCAGTAACACTGCTAAGGCACGTGAATTTTCACGTAACAAGTAATTATCACCTGACACAATGCCCCACCCATCAACCCGTCATGTGACTAATAGTTCATCTTACCAGAAATGAAGTCTCTGTTCCCAAAACACGTAGTATACAAAATAAATGTTAGCTCCTAGAAACAGCACCACCAGTACTAACACAGATAGCTGCCTCTGATTCTACACACACACACACACACACACACACACACATTGATGTCTACATCGGCAAACCCAGATCCCAAACCACGCCCATCACAAATCTCTCATCATCCAAACCACACCCATCACAAATCTCTCATCATCCAAACCACACCCATCACAGATCTCTCATCATCCAAACCACACCCATCACAAATTTCTCATCATCCAAACCACACCCATCACAGATCTACCACCCCACTTATCATTTTAATTACACCCACTACAAATATATACTAGAAAAATTTCTTGCTGTATTTACTTTCATATACTATATAGGAATAAGTGCGTGCATGTCTCACCTTGAGAGCTACCTGGCGACGCAGTACCTGATCACAATGAAGGAACGTACCAAACATCCCCAAGATGACCATCAAACCTGCACACATGCATGTATACCAACATATAACTCATGGCAACACAGGGATCATCACACCTGCACACATGCATGTATACCAACATATAACACATGGCAACACAGGGATCATCACACCTGCACGTATACCAACATATAACACATGGCAACACAGGGATCATCACACCTGCACACATGCATGTATACCAACATATAACACATGGCAACACAGGGATCATCACACCTGCACGTATACCAACATATAACACATGGCAACACAGGGATCATCACACCTGCACACATGCATGTATACCAACATATAACACATGGCAACACAGGGATCATCACACCTGCACGTATACCAACATATAACACATGGCAACACAGGGATCATCACACCTGCACACATGCATGTATACCAACATATAACACATGGCAACACAGGGATCATCACACCTGCACGTATACCAACATATAACACATGAGCTAGTACTTCAATTAACTAATCAGAATAACAAAGTTTAGATAAGCATTGAATTTGCTAGTTCGTGTATTCTGCATTTGCTTGTTCTGATTGTTGAGTAAATTCTGTCATTAGAGCATAAAACAAGTGTCAGTGTGAACTATCTGTGTTATGGTGTCAGTGTGAACTATCTGTGTCAGTGTGAACTATCTGTGTTATGGTGTCAGTGTGAACTATCTGTGTTATGGTGTCAGTGTGAACTATCTGTGTTATGGTTTACACACTATCCATTTTTTGTATACACGATAAAAGTCTAGCCATCCATTTTAATGGCTCCAGTAAGATTAGCAAACCACACGCAAATGGAAAATTAACCTCAAAAATCTATTTTCACTTACACTGTGGAAACAACATGAACAACAACAACTACAAGACTATTACTTTATGATGCAAACAAGATAACCTCTATAGGAGATCTTAAACTTGGTCTGGGAATAGAAACTGCTTATAGTGTCAGTTCCTATTCCAGCCTCCACACTACATGGCACAGTGAGGCACTACACTACATGGCATAGTGAGACACTACACTACGTGGCACAGTGAGGCACTACACTACATGGCATAGTGAGACACTACACTACGTGGCACAGTGAGGCACTACACTACATGGCACAGTGAGACACTACAATACATGGCATAGTGAGACACTACACTACAAGGCACAGTGAGGCACTACACTACATGGCATAGTGAGACACTACACTACAAGGCACAGTGAGGCACTACACTACATGGCATAGTGAGACACTACAATACATGGCATAGTGAGACACTACACTACAAGGCACAGTGAGGCACTACACTACATGGCATAGTGAGACACTACACTACATGGCATAGTGAGACACTACACTACATGGCATAGTGAGGCACTACATGGCATAGTGAGACACTACACTACATGGCATAGTGAGGCACTACACTACATGGCATAGTGAGGCACTACACTACATGGCATAGTGAGACACTACACTACATGGCATAGTGAGACACTACACTACATGGCATAGTGAGACACTACACTACATGGCATAGTGAGACACTACACTACATGGCACAGTGAGGCACTACCGTGAGACACTACACTACATGGCATAGTGAGACACTACACTACATGGCATAGTGAGGCACTACATTACATGGCACAGTGAGGCACTACACTACATGGCACAGTGAGGCACTACATTACATGGCACAGTGAGGCACTACACTACGTGGCATAGTGAGGCACTACACTACATGGCACAGTGAGGCACTACCGTGAGACACTACACTACATGGCATAGTGAGACACTACACTACATGGCATAGTGAGACACTACACTACATGGCACAGTGAGGCACTACCGTGAGACACTACACTACATGGCATAGTGAGACACTACACTACATGGCATAGTGAGGCACTACATTACATGGCACAGTGAGGCACTACACTACATGGCACAGTGAGGCACTACATTACATGGCACAGTGAGGCACTACACTACGTGGCATAGTGAGGCACTACACTACATGGCACAGTGAGGCACTACCGTGAGACACTACACTACATGGCATAGTGAGACACTACACTACATGGCATAGTGAGACACTACACTACATGGCACAGTGAGGCACTACCGTGAGACACTACACTACATGGCATAGTGAGACACTACACTACATGGCACAGTGAGGCACTACATTACATGGCACAGTGAGGCACTACATTACATGGCACAGTGAGGCACTACACTACGTGGCATAGTGAGGCACTACACTACGTGGCACAGTGAGGCACTACACTACGTGGCACAGTGAGGCACTACACTACGTGGCACAGTGAGGCACTACACTACGTGGCACAGTGAGGCACTACACTACGTGGCACAGTGAGGCACTACACTACGTGGCACAGTGAGGCACTACACTACGTGGCACAGTGAGGCACTACACTACGTGGCACAGTGAGGCACTACACTACGTGGCACAGTGAGGCACTACACTACGTGGCACAGTGAGGCACTACACTACGTGGCACAGTGAGGTACTATATGCATCTACATGGTATGATACCTTTCACACCCTCGAAGTCTAGATGTTTTTCAATGTTTTTGTGGGGTGGGAGATGATTTCATGGCATACTGCTGGTTTTACCAGTCATTCAAATCTATAATTAGCCCCGCCCCTTTTCTCATCCACACTTGATTGGGCTGTCACTCTATGACAACATGCACACACACATTTACTCTAAAAATATTCCACACACAATACATACAAACACACATACACATCACCACAACTTGTAAACACACACACACACACACACACACACACACTAACCCCAGCACATGATACAGGAAGTGAACACTCTAGAGGAAGCCAACCTCCACACAACGAGCCAGTAGTCATCACATGACTCAGGAATTGGGAAAGGCATCTAGCTTTATACACTGGGGCCTGTGCAATACATTTGGTAAGGGGTTCTTAATACACTCGACCCAATGCAGCGGTGTAGGAAAATGTTATGCTATAGGGGGTCTCCAAGGCATGTTTTTTTTGTGGTTCAACAAAAGTGTTCATGTGAGAAATCACCTCGTTAGATTGTGCCCCAAAAATATGGGGGGAAGGGGGGGGGGGAGCTCCCGACCCCGGAGCCCCCTTCCTACGCTACTAGAATGCATGCCAAAGACTTTACGATCGTTGACTTAAACATATAAACTATAACATGTAACAGCATATGTGCATACATGCCAATCACATGTATGCACCACCCACCTGTCATGTCCACCCACCCACGCACCTGATCTATGGTACCAGGCAAACTTGACAAGCAGTAGAATGAGAAAGACTGCATTCTGTTCTATCCACCGCACACTATCACTGAGTTCTAGTCCAACATTCTGCTCTTCAGGCTGATTTTGTCCACCCATGGGAATGCTCATGTGATCCCCATGTGACCCCAAACCCCCCTCAGCTTCACCAGCCCCTCCCACAGGGCGTTCAACCTCATTGAGTCCAGACTCTTCAGCGGTCTCCTCAAGTAGCAATGAATTTTGAGAATGTTCTCGACTGGCTCGGTGACTGCTCTCAGAGTCTGAATGTCTTGACAAGCGATCAAAGGAGGGCACGATCTCCCTAATGACATTAGTGATTGGTGCTATAGGATTCAGGGAAGCTAAGCCCATCCCAGAAGAGAGAGATGTCCGACCTCCGGGAAGAGACCAAGATGCACTCCGAGAATGAGCTCTGCGGACGTTTGTCATGGAGGGGATTATTCCTATTGCACCTCTGCCAATCCGGGGAGAGCCTGCTGGAGGCTCCATTTCTATGCTTACGTCTGGGGAAGGGTGATTGGAGGCCATGGAACCAGACTTCATTACAAATAGCCTGTCACACACACACACAGGATACAAAGAAAGCTGTCAGGAAAGCAGAAGCATGTGGGGACTGAGATAGAGTCATTTTATCAGGTATTAAAAACACAATGTGATGTACTATTCGACTAAACCAATGTCACCCAAGACCACACAACACACAACAAAAAATAAGGTTGTTTCCATTACTTATTTCACAAGGCCTTCGCTCCAGAAATCCCATTGAAGCTTCCTCTGTAGTTGACCACCAAGCTGAAATATTTCCTAGTACCTCCGGACCGCCATATCGCCAAGTGATCACTACAGCCTGTCGCCATCGTAGCTAGAGTATTGTGTCAAAAAAATATCTGCTGATCGTATAATATAATGGGCGGAGATGTAGGCGTGACTTCTTTCTTGCCCCACCCACCTGCGCTATGCCCGCCCCCAGCCATCCAACCGCCGCCGGCCATTAAAAGAGGGCGTGTACGGAGGTGTGACGAATTAAATCATGGACGGTGGGGATTATATAGAGTTTTACTTTTTAGACATGGTTGTTTTCCCTAAAGTCCTGCTGAAACTTAGAGTGTGGGTGTTTATTACGGTTGTGGTATTATTAATATGCTACTTGTCAATAAGCTACAAGCAGGTTAGTAGTGTGTGTGGTGGGCACCGGCTATTTCATAATTACTTTTTGGTACAATGAAAATCGATGACATAATTACTTTTTATTCTTAGCCTGAAATAGACGTCATTCCACTTCCTCCCACTGAATTCAAATGGATTCCTCTAGACAATGTGACCTTATTGGATAATTGCAGAAATTCTCAGCAGGGCAGCACATTGGTGGTGGATGAATTGGGTAAAGTATGGTATGATTTTTAGTTGAGTGGAAGGGGTGGGGCAATACTTTGTTTTTTAGCCAATAGATTAGGGTGTCCCCAGGATATGTCAGTGTACTTGTGTCCCCAGGATATGTCAGTGTACTTGTGTCCCCAGGATATGTCAGTGTACTTGTGTCCCCAGGATATGTCAGTGTACTTGTGTCCCCAGGATATGTCAGTGTACTTGTGTCCCCAGGATATGTCAGTGTATTTGTTTCTTTAGGATATGTGTGCAGTCTTCAGTCAGTTCTCCATTCTGGGTGTTGTCCTGTGTTGGAGTCAGTTAGCAGAAGGTTTGTGTGTGCTGGATGTGTGGGTGTGGCAGGATGCTGCAGTGTGTACGAACATTGTGTCTCCTGTTGTCTACATCCAGACAAGGTATGTGTGTGGGTGTACCTAAGCTATTTTATTATTTTAAGTAAGGTTTTAATTATGAGGGAGTCAAGTGTAGTTAAAACGTATCTTTAAATAAAATCTTTAATGCACTTAACTTGCTTGAACTAAACTGTGCACAGAAATGTTATCATGACAGATCTGCTTTGATGACCCTTTACCTAGGTATAAGTTTGATTAGATCCCTCTCTGGTGTGGTTCTATGAATATCCCATGTGTGTGTGTGTGTGTGTGTGTGTAGCAAGCTACATTGGAGGCCATTCTAGCGAGATACATGAAGACACTTCATCCTCTGTATTGCTCGCTGCATGATCAGTTTGAGCTCTGCTTGTCTACATGCAGAACATCTTCCCAAGTGAGTAGATGCATTCGTTGTATTAAACTGAAGTAGTGATAGACTGTAGCATACCAGAAGTCATCACTTGATACGTGTGCAGCATAGAAAATGCAGTTAGTTGCAAGGACGTGCATGTTGCCAGGTGATGGGTTGCCAGGGTGGTCTATGTTGCCAGGGTGGTCTATAGAGGTGATGGGTTGCCAGGGTGTTCTATAGAGGTGATGGGTTGCCAGGGTGTTCTATAGAGGTGATGGGTTGCCAGGGTGTTCTATAGAGGTGATGGGTTGCCAGGGTGGTCTATAGAGGTGATGGGTTGCCAGGGTGGTCTATAGAGGTGATGGGTTGCCAGGGTGGTCTATAGAGGTGATGGGTTGCCAGGGTGTTCTATAGAGGTGATGGGTTGCCAGGGTGTTCTATAGAGGTGATGGGTTGCCAGGGTGTTCTATAGAGGTGATGGGTTGCCAGGGTGTTCTATAGAGGTGATGGGTTGCCAGGGTGGTCTATAGAGGTGATGGGTTGCCAGGGTGGTCTATAGAGGTGATGGGTTGCCAGGGTGTTCTATAGAGGTGATGGGTTGCCAGGGTGTTCTATAGAGGTGATGGGTTGCCAGGGTGGTCTATAGAGGTGATGGGTTGCCAGGGTGTTCTATAGAGGTGATGGGTTGCCAGGGTGTTCTATAGAGGTGATGGGTTGCCAGGGTGTTCTATAGAGGTGATGGGTTGCCAGGGTGTTCTATAGAGGTGATGGGTTGCCAGGGTATTCTATAGAGGTGATGGGTTGCCAGGGTGGTCTATAGAGGTGATGGGTTGCCAGGGTGGTCTATAGAGGTGATGGGTTGCCAGGGTGGTCTATAGAGGTGATGGGTTGCCAGGGTGTTCTATAGAGGTGATGGGTTGCCAGGGTGTTCTATAGAGGTGATGGGTTGCCAGGGTGTTCTAGATTTGGTATGTGTTTGTCTTGACAGAGCGTGCATCATGAGAATACATATCGTAATCCCTCGGCAAAGTACTGCTATGAAGTGATGTGACGACCCATTCATTGCAGGTCAAAAGACAGTGGAATGACCTTTACCTTTTGTGGTAGTCACACTGGACTAATGTTTCCCACAATTATCAATACATTATGTGGAAAGACAAGTAAGTTGATAGTTGAGTCAATGATGTAAGATATATCTCAATGACTATCATTTATTTTATAAACATACGTGTACCTTTTACACATGAGCGTGGGTGTAGTGCTACTAGTTTTTGTTTTTTAATTGATTGAGTTTTTACACTGTGCACTAAAGGTTCAGATATAACTATGCGCCATGAACCTAGTGGGATAGATATGAGCTATGTACCTAGTGGGATAGATATGAGCTATGTACCTAGTGGGATAGATATGAGCCATGCACCTAGTGGGATAGATATGAGCCATGTACCTAGTGGGATAGATATGAGCTATGAACCTAGTAGGATAGATATGAGCCATGTACCTAGTGGGATAGATATGAGCTATGAACCTAGTAGGATAGATATGAGCTATGAACCTAGTAGGATAGATATGAGCCATGTACCTAGTGGGATAGATATGAGCTATGAACCTAGTAGGATAGATATGAGCCATGTACCTAGTGGGATAGATATGAGCTATGAACCTAGTAGAATAGATATGAGCCATGTACCTAGTGGGATAGATATGAGCTATGAACCTAGTAGGATAGATATGAGCTATGAACCTAGTAGGATAGATATGAGCCATGTACCTAGTGGGGTAGTTATGAGCCATGTACCTAGTGGGATAGATATATAGTTCAGTAGTACTTTTCTAGATGCTTAAATTTTGTGGCAGATGTTCCCAATAAGACGCTTGATTTAGTTGCATCTGATTCTGCAGTCGTAGTTAGTTGGTTTATTTTGTTTTAAGTTTACAACTGTAAACACAAACAAGAGTTGTATTCCAGAAAAGCCAGTGATATGGAATCAGTTATGACTGGATGGCGTACATTTTCTTGTTCTGTACTTGTTTTTTGTTGCCTTAAAGTTACCTTTTTTACCTTGCTTACTAATTGTCTTTACTTACTAATTGTCTTTACTCGCTAGTTCTGCTTTTTCAACAGCGAAGTGAAACTCTTTTTGGCTTTAAGTTTGTCATTGACATCATTTACTTGTTCATTACTAGATGGGACATTCTTAAATCACTGTTTCACTAAATATTTTCTTACTTCAGTTTTTCTCTGAGTAATAGTGGCTTGTGTATTATCCAATTGGTTGTTCTTTCTGTGTGAAGGTACAGTAGCTCTGAGCAATAGTGGCTTGTGTATTATCCAATTGGTTGTTCTTTCTGTGTGAAGGTACATTAGCTCTGGACAATATGCTCTTGCCTACTAAACCAGCCAATTTTGTGGTAAAGGGTTTCGATGCCATTTACTCGCCAAGACTAAGACATGTTTACCAGAATAAACTGAGGGCTAGCACCTAAAAGATGTATTTTCGGGAGTAAAAGACACTACATGTGTACTATGTACCATGTACGAACTATGCATATAAGTAAATATGTACTAATGGTGTGCTTCAGCACACATGGCAAGCGAACTAGTCTTCTGAGACTACTACACTACCGCCATGCTAAGCTGAAGAATCAACTATGTGTAGTGTAGACTTACAGTGGCTCTGATAGTCAACTATGTGCAGTGTAGACTTACAGTGGCTCTCATAGTCAACTATGTGCAGTGTAGACTTACAGTGGCTCTCATAGTCAACTATGTGCAGTGTAGACTTACAGTGGCTCTCATAGTCAACTATGTGCAGTGTAGACTTACAGTGGCTCTCATAGTCAACTATGTGCAGTGTAGACTTACAGTGGCTCTCATAGTCAACTATGTGTAGTGTAGACTTACAGTGGCTCTCATAGTCAACTATGTGTAGTGTAGACTTACAGTGGCTCTCATAGTCAACTATGTGCAGTGTAGACTTACAGTGGCTCTGATGGTCAACTATGTGCAGTGTAGACTTACAGTGGCTCTCATAGTCAACTATGTGCAGTGTAGACTTACAGTGGCTCTCATAGTCAACTATGTGCAGTGTAGACTTACAGTGGCTCTCATAGTCAACTATGTGCAGTGTAGACTTACAGTGGCTCTGATAGTCAACTATGTGTAGTGTAGACTTACAGTGGCTGTGGTAGTCAACTATGTGCAGTGTAGACTTACAGTGGCTCTCATAGTCAACTATGTGTAGTGTAGACTTACAGTGGCTGTGGTAGTCAACTATGTGCAGTGTAGACTTACAGTGGCTCTCATAGTCAACTATGTGTAGTGTAGACTTACAGTGGCTCTCATAGTCAACTATGTGCAGTGTAGACTTACAGTGGCTCTCATAGTCAACTATGTGTAGTGTAGACTTACAGTGGCTCTCATAGTCAACTATGTGTAGTGTAGACTTACAATGTGTAGTGTAGACTTACAGTGGATGGTAGAGATCAATGTTTAATTCCAATATGTTGTGGAGAATCTGATGAAATTTTATAAATACAGGAAAGCTGTGATCATTACTCATGGGACTCCGATGGACATTTCTTCATATTCTGTATCTAGAGAAACTGTCGTACCATGAGAACCTGTCGTACCATGAGAACCTGTCGTACCATGAGAACCTGTCGTACCATGAGAACCTGTCGTACCATGAGAACCTGTCGTACCATGAGAACCTGTCGTACCATGAGAACCTGTCAGTGTCATGAGAACCTATTTTGTCACCAGAATGTGTTGTGTGATAATTTATATTGAGTTAATTGTATTCATGACCAATTAGCACATGTTTAAGGGCACATGGAGGTATCCATGAATGTGTGTGGCTAGTGGCATGTGAAGGCTGTGAATGTACTCTTCCACTGTCACGAGGTGCCAGTCTCGTGGCTCTGTTGTCTGATGTTGCATGGCTACTCCTACACCCACATGCTAATTATATTCATCCAACAATACATCAAACCACAGACAAATCTTGCAATTATTTTTATCTGCTCTTCAGTGCAATCTAGCTTTTCTCTGTAATGACCCTACCCCTTTATTACAATTAGGCAGCCTATCTCATTTATCCTTAGTGATCCTGTCTCTTCAATCTATAGTGATCCTGTCTCTACAAATCTTAGTGATCCTGTCTCTTCAATCCTTAGTGATCCTGTCTCTTCAATCCTTAGTGATCCTGTCTCTACAATCCTTAGTGCTCCTGTCTCTACAATCCTTAGTGATTCTGTCTCTTTAATCCTTAGTGATCCTGTCTCTTCAATCCATAGTGATCCTGTCTCTACAATCCATAGTGATCCTGTCTCTACAATCCATAGTGATCCTGTCTCTTCAATCCATAGTGATCATGTCTCTTCAATCCTTAGTGATCCTGTCTCTTCAATCCTTAGTGATCCTGTCTCTACAATCCTTAGTGATCCTGTCTCTTCAATCCTTAGTGATCCTGTCTCTTCAATCCTTAGTGATCCTGTCTCTTCAATCCTTAGTGATCCTGTCTCTACAATCCTTAGTGATCCTGTCTCTTCAATCCATAGTGATCATGTCTCTTCAATCCTTAGTGATCCTGTCTCTTCAATCCTTAGTGATCCTGTCTCTTCAATCCTTAGTGATCCTGTCTCTACAATCCTTAGTGATCCTGTCTCTTCAATCCATAGTAATCCTGTCTCTACAATCCTTAGTAATCCTGTCTCTACAATCCTTAGTGATCCTGTCTCTACAATCCTTAGTGATCCTGTCTCTGCAATCCTTAGTGATCCTGTCTCTGCAATCCTTAGTGATCCTGTCTCTACAATCCTTAGTGATCCTGTCTCTTCAATCCTTAGTGATCCTGTCTCTTCAATCCTTAGTGATCCTGTCTCTACAATCCGTAGTGATCCCGTCTCTTCAATCCTTAGTGATCCCGTCTCTTCAACCCTTAGTGATCATGTCTCTTCAATCCATAGTGATCCTGTCTCTTCAATCCTTAGTGATCCTGTCTCTTCAATCCTTAGTGATCCTGTCTCTACAATCCTTAGTGATCCTGTCTCTACAATCCTTAGTGATCCTGTCTCTACAATCCTTAGTGATCCTGTCTCTGCAATCCTTAGTGATCCTGTCTCTTCAATCCTTAGTGATCCTGTCTCTACAATCCTTAGTGATCCTGTCTCTACAATCCTTAGTAATCCTGTCTCTACAATCCTTAGTGATCCTGTCTCTACAATCCTTAGTGATCCTGTCTCTGCAATCCTTAGTGATCCTGTCTCTACAATCCTTAGTGATCCTGTCTCTTCAATCCTTAGTGATCCTGTCTCTTCAATCCTTAGTGATCCTGTCTCTACAATCCTTAGTGATCCTGTCTCTACAATCCTTAGTGATACTGTCTCTACAATCCTTAGTGATCCTGTCTCTACAATCCATAGTGATCCTGTCTCTAATCCATAGTAACCCTGTCTCTAATCCATAGTAACCCTGTCTCTTCAATCCTTAGTGATCCTGTCTCTTCAATCCTTAGTGATTCTGTCTCTACAATCCTTAGTGATCCTGTCTCTACAATCCATAGTAACCCTGTCTCTAATCCATAGTAACCCTGTCTCTTCAATCCATAGTGATCCTGTCTCTACAATCCTTAGTGATCCTGTCTCTTCAATCCATAGTAATCCTTTCTCTACAACCTTAGTGATCCTGTCTCTACAATCCTTAGTGATCCTGTCTCTTCAATCCATAGTAATCCTGTCTCTACAACCTTAGTGATCCTGTCTCTTCAATCCATAGTAATCCCGTCTCTACAATCCTTAGTAATCCTGTCTCTTCAATCCTTAGTGATCCTGTCTCTACAATCCTTAGTGATCCTGTCTCTTCAATCCATAGTGATCCTGTCTCTACAATCCTTAGTGATCATGTCTCTTCAATCCTTAGTGATCCTGTCTCTTCAATCCTTAGTGATCCTGTCTCTTCAATCCTTAGTGATCTTGTCTCTTCAATCCATAGTGATCCTGTCTCTACAAACCTTAGTGATCCTGTCTCTTTAATCCTCAGTAATTCTGTCTGATTCTCAATTTTTCTGGCCATCATCAACTAAGGCTACTATTATAGGTGCCGAAGAAAATTACTGTTTTAATTAATTATATATAATTATTTATTTACTTAGTTATTTTACAATTTTCTGCATTGTATTGCATGTGTTGATACATCTTGCGCTGACATGTTTTTCTTGTACATCACATTCAAGTTCAGGAGATGGTATTGTCCTTCTGACATCCAAACTAACTTACCAGTTCTTTTTGCTAATCCACTTCTTTCTTTACTCAACATTGTAGGTTCTCATCAGAGATGTAATGGTCAGTAAGTACTATATTAGACATCTTATCCACTGGCATAAAATTATTACTATTATCTGCTATAGCTTCCATCCCTGAGCATAAATCAAAACTACACCGCTGGCTGCAAGAAATTATTTGCTCACGTGATTATGACGTGCCGCTAGGGGGCGTTGCCCATAAAAGCCCGAAATTAAAAAAAAGTAGCACAGTAAAAGGTGTCCTGAGTACGTTCATACCTAAATCAATTGTTAATTGTTAATATTCTCCAAAATCAGAGCGTGACAGACAGACAAACAGACAGGACGACTACTATAACCCTCTCGGGCATGCGCGCTGAAGGTTAATAACTTCAGTCCCAACACTCTATATACTAACATTACTGTGCTTTAGTAAACAGCAAAAAGTTACTTTAAATAAAACATGCATGTGCGCACACACACACAAAAACAACAACAACAAAACAACCAGCTACAACAACCCAAATTAAGAGTTAAGTGTTAATGGCCGTGGGGCTTAGGTGGGCGTTGGTGAGATGTGGTGGCCATCTCGCATGCTCCTGGAACATTGAAGACGGTTCCGGGAGGACTGGTAGGTTCGAATGAAGTAAACACCATGGCTTCTACTCCACGAGAGTCCATTCGTTCCATAGCAAATGGTGCCTTCACTGACTCTCCTTCACCAACAACTTTAGCCCACATCTCAGTCCTCTCGCCTTCACGACCAGGCTGCATAATGACATAACATTCTGTCAACAATTTGTAAATAACAGCCACAAACAAAGAGTTTACTTCTAACTAATGACACTTCTAGAGACTCCTAACTGAGACTGGTCTGGAGACTGCTGACACTTCTAGAGACTCCTAACTGAGACTGATCTGGAGACTGCTGACACTTCTAGAGATTCCTAACTGAGACTGATCTGGAGACTGCTGACACTTCTAGAGACTCCTAACTGAGACTGGTCTGGAGACTGCTGACACTTCTAGAGACTCCTAACTGAGACTGATCTGGAGACTGCTGACACTTCTAGAGACTCCTAACTGAGACTGATCTGGAGACTGCTGACACTTCTAGAGACTCCTAACTGAGACTGATCTGGAGACTGCTGACACTTCTAGAGACTCCTAACTGAGACTGACACTTCTAGAGACTCCTAACTGAGACTGATCTGGAGACTGCTGACACTTCTAGAGACTCCTAACTGAGACTGGTCTAGAGACGTCAACATTATGTATGTGTGTGTGTGTGTGTTTGTGGTGATTGCTTACGTACTGGTGGTCCCATCTCCCACACATATACTTCAACACTCATGTTGCCAAGTTTTTCAGTCCTTTTTCCTGCAAAGTGTGCATGTTCTTCAAATTCCTTCCAAATCATCGGGAATTTAAACTGCTCTGGAATTTCCCTTTTTTCACACTTTGTTCCCCTAACAAACAAACAAATAAATACGAGTGAAATGCAATACTGTTACTTTCTAGTGATAAACTAGGATATCATAAGATAAGAGTAGGGGAGTGGTCTCATACTTGCCAACTGTCCCTAAAGCTCTGGGACAGTCCCGGATTTATCACTTAGCCACTGTCCCGCAACCCTTTCTATTGTATGTCCCGGAAATTGATGAACTTCAGTGAGTGATCTGTAAAGACGTTACTTAGTTAATGCACCAATGCTTTCTTGTAATTGAAGTGGTTTTTGGGTATGGTCTGGGTGTGTGGCTTTGCGTCCCTGAATTGCAATTTGAAAAGTTGGCAACTCTGTAGTCTACACATGCAGTCATTTACTACTCACACACTTCAAGCAAACTAGCCCACCTATATTATTACCAGCCTAGCTGAACTATTACTAACCTAGCTATTATTATTATTAGCCTAGATATATTATTATTACTATCCTAGCTATAGCATTACTAGCCTTACTATAGTAGTACTAGCCTAGTTATAGCATTACTAGCCTAGTTATAGCATTACTAGCCTAGTTATAGCATTACTAGCCTAGTTATAGCATTACTAGCCTAGTACTAGCCTTACTATAGGAGTACTAGCCTAGTTATAGCATTACTAGCCTAGTTATAGCATTACTAGCCTTACTATAGAGTAGTACCAGCCTAGCTATAGTACCCTATCTCTATTCTTACTAGCCTAGCTATATTATCAGACTGTGTACCGTACCAACATCTGATTTTCCCCCCTAATAATGTTCTTTTTGCTTTGCTCTTGATAGTTACTAGTCAGTCTGTGTAATATAATAACCAAGAGCTGCTAGTGTCAACTGAGGCAAGATGTAGCTAGAATTGCGTACAATGATGAACTTTGCCTTTTGCCTTCCCACATTATAGTCAAATTAAATTATTGCTAACTCATTACACGCTTTCTTTCTAAACAATGTACACTCACTCTAGCATATATTCCACATGCTCCTTGAATAGAGATAGATGTTCTATGGTGATTGAACCAGTGCTGTTCGTGAAGGTATCTTTCCTTAGAGAATCCTCAAGCTCTTCAGATCGCCACCATTCTCCTATACCAATAATATAATAATAGCTAAACCTAGCTAATTGGAAAACCTAAACCCTCAAGTAACCTAAACTCTCAAAGTATATTCAGGTGAACTGAAGGGGGTATGAGCTTAGATTATGCACGAATAAAATCTTAATGACTTAAAAGGTCTGACCATACTTTAAGAAAACCCATTTCACCGTATGTACTCATACATTTATACTTGGTTAGCTATATCTGTATTGTTAGGAAGTTATGTATAAGAACTTTGTATTAAGACATGAAGTTTCTGGTGACAGAATGTGTGGTATAGCTAATGGTGGGAGAATGAAACCTCAGCATATTAAAACTAAACTATGTAGCTAATACTTTGTCATATAGCTAAGTCGTAAGTAGTTTTGCTTTAGCTATAAGTCAAACCGCTCTACAAATAACAAGCACTTGTAATAAAGATTTGGCATGTTTAAAGTAATCATGCTAAATTCAATTGCTTTGCTAGCCTCTACAACAATTACCTTTGCCTTCTCTGCTTTCTCCAGTACGTGACTTTAGTACGATGTCAAACTACAGACAGAAACACTCACTATAACGCGTTTATCTGAAAAAGTTGATCATTATTTTGATGGGGAAAACAGTCGGATATTTTCCGAAATAATGTAAAATGTTATATGGGAATGAACAAAAATATAACAAACTAGCTATTTAATTTCTGCATTAGACGCACCCTAGCTTCGAAAGTCTCTGGTATGTCCAGTTTGGGAGCTGGCCCAGGCTGGGCGTAGCACACTGCCAGCAGGACTACCAACGCGGAGCAAAACCTGAGCATTTTTTCCTTCAACTCACTTGCTGCAACCCCGATTCGACTGCAACTTTGCGACTGCAACAAGGCGCGATCTGACATTTATAGACCGCAATTTTTACGCGGGAAAATACTGCTCATGCGCGAATGGCATATAAACCGGGTGGCTAATAATAATGAATGCTGCCAAGAAGTCTTTCGATTTTTTTTATTATTCTGATGAAGTCATTAAAAATCTTTTCTCTAATATTTGAGGTTGAGAAGAAAGGGAATGTGAAATAGCATTAAGAGTGAACAATCAGTTAGTCTTGACGATGAGGAATTACAGAAGAGCAAAAAATACTATAAAATAAAACATTACCCGACTTAAGAACGTGGTAGCTATGTAAAGGGATAAATGAAAAGCAAAAAATTGAGAATATTTCACCCAAAGATTAAGGCAGACTTCTCGTGGAGTGCAAGCGTTCATATGACGCTATTTTATTTAACTAAATGAATGAATACTAAATGGTATTGTAGAATTAGCAGATCCTCAGGGGACGCAATAAGCGTAAAATTGTGGCTTAGGGGGACGCAATAACCCAACGCAATAACTCCGACTTACTGCCTAGGAGCAGCACAGATGACTGATGCCTAGGAGCAGCACAGATGAATGATGACTGATGCCTAGGAGCAGCACAGATGAGCAGCACAGCTGACTGATGTGTCTAGCTAGTAACTTCTATTATTAACTTGTACTCGTTACATGTTTATCTTTTGCTACATTTTGAGTAACAGCAACACATTTAGACTTAGGGCCTTAAGAGTTGAGACTATAGTATGTATAATTAAAAAAACCTTTATAAAAATATTAGGAATAGCAGCTATAAAAACGTTATCAACACAAGAAGTCATAGAACTGGTGACTGTTATAGTACTCCTGGTTTAGCAATGGGGCACTCTGTGGGAACCTGGAATGTGGTAGCTGGAGGATCCTCTTCAATAAAACTGGTAAAAATAACTTCCTCGTCTCCACGACTGTTCTTTCTTGCCATTGCAAATGGACGAGTTATTTCCATTCCGGGGGAAGGAATTTTTGTCCACAGTTCAGCAACTTCATCGTCTCCCTGCATACATATACATGTAAGCACAAGATGTTAACTGATACACTAAAGGTAATTTACTAATACACTAGAGGTAATTTACTGACACACTGGAGGTAATTTACTGACACACTGGAGGTAATTTACTGACACACTGGAAGTAATTTACTGACACACTAGAGGTAATTTACTGACACACTGGAGGTAATTTACTGACACACTAGACGTAATTTACTGACACACTGGAGGTAATTTACTGACACACTGGAGGTAATTTACTGACACACTAGACGTAATTTACTGACACACTGGAGGTAATTTACTGACACACTAGACGTAATTTACTGACACACTGGAGGTAATTTACTGACACACTAGACGTAATTTACTGACACACTGGAGGTAATTTACTGACACACTAGACGTAATTTACTGACACACTGGAGGTAATTTACTGACACACTAGATGTAATTTACTGACACACTTACATAACATCTTGTGCATAAAACTATTAAATTATATTCAAATCATGTTAAATGTTTATATTGAGCAATTGTTGGTAATCGATGTATAATGTGTCAGTAAACTATGTCGAATGCATTTAAAAACTACCCATGTGTTAGTAAATTACCTCTAGTGTGTCAGTAAATTACTGCTAGTATGTCAGTAAATTACCTCTTAGCCAAAAATAAGAATAGAATAGCAAGATTACACTAATCAGATCCTATAGTATGTCCAAGTTGAGTCGGCCACAAGATAAACTTGAATAACTTCTGAACGGAAGCAGCTACAAGCCTGGGGTTTGTACCATAGGAAAGCCCGCGCCAAAACAGTTAAATATTGATAATTTAATTGTAATATTGTGATAACATTATTTTTCAGTGAATATTATGAGTAAATAAAACAATTAACAATTATAATAAGCTTGCACAAGTGTACAAATTCAAAAACTGGACAATAGAGTCATTCAGAAGAATTCTCACAGGGGTAAACACAGTGGATTTGGATTTTTCAATACTCTCAAAAAGCTTACAACATTGAGCTGCCTGTACATAAGTCTTTTGTGAACAGAACAGCACCAGGAAATAAGTATATAAGACATACTTTACTAAACTCTAGCAAACATTACTGCGTTAATGGAGCACCCGAGTAACTGACCCTTTACATGTGAACGTTGATTTACTCCCGAGTCAAATTGTAATTAGTTCACGTGATTAAATTGCTTCCCGTTTTTTACTAAGTGCATTCCTCATTTACCGTGCTTGTGGTCATGCCAACTCAACTTGGACTATGTACAAATTAAATGTTCTTTATTTATCATATTGCCTCCCTATCTCTCTCTAAATTTACTTGCACATGTGACATAGATCAGACATACACTACATGTGACAGATACCAGGCTACATGTGACAGATACCAGGCTACGTGTGACAGATACCAGGCTATGTGTGACAGATACCAGGCTACATGTGACAGATACCAGGCTAAATGTGACAGATACCAGACTACGTGTGACAGATGTCAGACTACATGTGACAAATACCAGGCTACATGTGACAGTACCAGGCTACATGTGACAGATACCAGACTACATGTGACAGATACCAGACTACATGTGATAGATACCAGACTACATGTGACAGATATCAGACTACATGTGATAGATACCAGACTACATGATACCAGACTACATGTGATAGATACCAGACTACATGTGGCAGATACCAGGCCACATGTGACAGATACCAGACTACATGTGATAGATACCAGACTACATGTGATAGATACCAGACTACATGTGACAGATACCAGACTACATGTGATAGATACCAGACTACATGTGACAGATATACCAGACTACATGTGACAGATACCAGGCTACATGTGACAGATGCCAGACTACATGTGATAGATACCAGACTACATGTGATAGATACCAGACTACATGTGACAGATATCAGACTACATGTGATAGATACCAGACTACATGATACCAGACTACATGTGATAGATACCAGACTACATGTGGCAGATACCAGGCCACATGTGACAGATACCAGACTACATGTGATAGATACCAGACTACATGTGATAGATACCAGACTACATGTGACAGATACCAGACTACATGTGATAGATACCAGACTACATGTGACAGATATACCAGACTACATGTGACAGATACCAGGCTACATGTGACAGATGCCAGACTACATGTGATAGATACCAGACTACATGTGATAGATACCAGACTACATGATACCAGACTACATGTGATAGATACCAGACTACATGTGATAGATACCAGACTACATGTGACAGATATACCAGACTACATGTGATAGATACCAGACTACATGTGATAGATACCAGACTACATATGTGATAGATACCAGAAACATGTGATAGATACCAGGACTACATGTGACAGATACCAGGACTACAGGTGATAGATACCAGACTACATGTGCAGGATAGTACCAGACTACATGTGACAGAACAAGGCTACATGTGACAGATTGCCAGGACTACAGTGAGAGATACCAGACTACATGTACCAGACTACATGGATAGATACCAGACTTACATGTGATAGATACCAGACTACATGTGACAGATATACCAGACTACATGTGATTAGATACAGACTTACATGTGATAGATTACCAGACTACAGGGACAGATATACCAGACTACCTGTGATAGATAACAGACGACATGTGATAGATACCAGGACTAATGTGAAAGATACCAGGCTACTGTGAAGATGCCACAGACTACATGTGACAGATACATGTGACAGATACATGTGACAGATGACTACATGTGATAGATACCAGACTACATGTGATAGATACCAGACTACATGTGACAGATATACCAGACTACATGTGATAGATACCAGACTACATGTGATAGATACCAGACTACATGTGACAGATATACCAGACTACATGTGATAGATACCAGACTACATGTGATAGATACCAGACTACATGTGACAGATATACCAGACTACATGTGATAGATACCAGACTACATGTGATAGATACCAGACTACATGTGACAGATATACCAGACTACATGTGATAGATACCAGACTACATGTGATAGATACCAGACTACATGTGACAGATATACCAGACTACATGTGATAGATACCAGACTACATGTGATAGATACCAGACTACATGTGACAGATATACCAGACTACATGTGATAGATACCAGACTACATGTGATAGATACCAGACTACATGTGACAGATATACCAGACTACATGTGATAGATACCAGACTACATGTGATAGATACCAGACTACATGTGACAGATATACCAGACTACATGTGATAGATACCAGACTACATGTGATAGATACCAGACTACATGTGACAGATATACCAGACTACATGTGATAGATACCAGACTACATGTGATAGATACCAGACTACATGTGACAGATACCAGGCTACATGTGACAGATGCCAGACTACATGTGACAGATACCAGGCTACATGTGACAGATGCCAGACTACATGTGATAGATACCAGACTACATGTGACAGATGTCAGACTACATGTGATAGATACCAGACTACATGTGATAGATACCAGACTACATGTGACAGATACCAGACTACATGTGACAGATGTCAGACTACATGTGATAGATACCAGACTACATGTGACAGATACCAGACTACATGTGATAGATACCAGACTACATGTGACAGATGTCAGACTACATGTGATAGATACCAGACTACATGTGACAGATGTCAGACTACATGTGATAGATACCAGACTACATGTGACAGATGTCAGACTACATGTGATAGATACCAGACATACAATCAGATATGCACTTACATATCGTAGATACCAGACGTAGACTTTGGTAGTAGTATTCCCAATAGGAACAGTCTTCTCTCCTTCAAATGTCCCCATGTCAGCAAAATCTTTCCAAATCATTGGAAACTTATCATTATCTGGAATTACTCGTTTTGTGCAGTGGCCATCTCTACAGTTGTTACACACCAACATTTCAGATTAGTGATGGATCCATGTCAAATGAGATAGTCATGCTATACTTCACTTATAGGCATCCCTCTAAATGGCATAGTTAATTTGTAAATAGCATCTTCCACATTTTTTGTCATGGAAAATGCAAAATATAATATTAATTTGTTCAATTCCTTCTTCAGATGAGATTACTATGATTGGAACTAGATTACTATGATTGGAACTAGATTACTATGATTGGAACTAGAATGTATCAAAACAACTCACTCAATAGTATAATGTTCACGATCCTTAAACAGTCCAAGATGTTCTGTAGTTGTAGACTTGCCTGATGAACTGGAAAAAATTTCAGTTCTTTTGTAGTCCTCCAAACTAGCAGAACGCTCCCAGGCACCTAGCAAATACCATAGCAAATACCATAGATACACAACAAGTGATTAAATGAGATGCCTCTTTAGAGATGCACTCCTTAATGTCCCACAGAGCCACACCCTCATATCATGCAGACCCACTGTTCCCATGGAAACACACTCCTCAGCCACGTCCTCATATCATACAGAGTGCCACACCCTCTGATGATACAAGAACCACACCCTCTTGTCTCTGTCCACTCTTAGTATCACACCCTCTTATTCCAATAGTGCCACACCCTCTTATTCCAGTAACGCAATACCCTCTGGTATAATAGTGTCACACCCTCTTGTCCCAATAGTGCCACACCCCTGTGGATCATCTAAGCATACCATAGCCTTTCTCTGGTGTAGGAAATACTTTGGACTTGAGGCTCACTTCATACTGGAACAACAACAACAACAACAACAACAACAACAACTCAGATAATGACAAATTCCTGTTTCATATACACAGTGGGTGGGATAAGGTGGGGTAGGAGGTGGAGGCGGAGGGGTAGAAGATGGGCTACCTCCTTCTGTATTAATTGCTGCCTTGTGTGTGTGTGTATGTTTTAGATGACTTCAGCTGTCTCTTCATCATCAATTTTCACTTACATAAACTAAAACTTCATTACTCTAGCAAACATTATAACTACACATATAATTCATAACTCTAGCAAACATTATAACTACAGATATAATTCATATTATAACTACACATATAATTCATAACTCTAGCAAACATTATAACTACACATATAATTCATAACTCTAGCAAACATAACTACAGATATAAGTCTGAATCATGATTATTTCAATTTAATGAAAGTAGACTAGTTTAAAAATTGTGTGTAGTATTTCATACCATGGTAGACAGTTTGTTAAGTGCCCCTGCTTATTAATAATCTGAACAGCGAGGCTTATCGTTGGCGAGTGTGCACCTAAAATATGGGGCTGAGCGCCAGCAACTAGCTATTGCTGAGACACCCGAGGTGATCAAATAGAACCCCCTCTCAGAAATCCTGGCTATGCCTCTGCCTTCTGTCCATCTATACCTTCTATGTCTCCAACCTATCCGTCTCTTCACTCTGTCTATCTATCCACTCTGCCCTCCCTCCATACCTTCTGTCCACCCCACCGGCCTCTCCACTCTGTCTATCTCTCCATTGTGCCTATCTCTCCATCCTATCTGACCCTCCACACCGGCTCCTCTCTCATTCCATATAAATTCATTTTGGTCCTATCACCTACTCTTATTATTCATGACAATTCCTCAAATAACCAACACCTGCTGCTAGGTATTCATAACAATTCCAGCATCTCATGACTACTTAGGTTAATTCATTCCAGCATCTCATGACTACTTAGGTTCATTCATTCCAGCATCTCATGACTACTTAGGTTAATTCATTCCAGCATCTCAGGACTACTTAAGTTCATTCATTCATTCCAGCATCTCATGACTACTTAGGTTCATTCATTCATTCCAGCATCTCATGACTACTTAGGTTCATTCATTCCAGCATCTCATGACTACTTAGGTTAATTCATTCCAGCATCTCATGACTACTTAGGTTCATTCATTCATTCCAGCATCTCATGACTACTTAGGTTAATTCATTCCAGCATCTCATGACTACTTAGGTTCATTCATTCATTCCAGCATCTCATGACTACTTAGGTTAATTCATTCCAGCATCTCATGACTACTTAGGTTCATTCATTCCAGCATCTCATAACTACTCCAATGAAATGTCAATAGTTTTACATTTAGCTAAAACTGTGCATTAGAATTAGGATTTAATCCAAACACTTAGCAAGGGAAGGTTCAATTACATGTACATTATACCACTCCAATTCTTCACTTACTCTAGCCATGAAGGATTCAGGAATGTTGAGTTTAGGTTCCAGTGGTGGCGGCTGGGCGCTACATACCGTGACTAGAACAGTTAAGAAGGCTAACTTAAACATCTTAAATTGACTAGAAGGTAACTCTCCGCAGACTTCTCCTTTGCTAGGCGCACAGAGGGGAGACAGGAGTGAGGGTGGGGCTGAAAAATTGCAGGTGTGGCCGTGCTTCGCGAAAAACTTGCGCAAAGCGATGGGCAGGCGCAGACCACGCGCAGAGCACAGAGCACGCGGCACACGGAGCGGATCATCACTAACCTTTTACCAAATTCTAACAGCTACAGTATGTACGCGGGGAAAGGGCCAGGCGGAAGTATATGGTCAGGCTTGTCAGGCTATGGCCTGACCACTTTTTGGGGATGGAAAAACTGACAATTTATCTTTGGAACACTTTCATTGCAAACAACACACAGGAAGATTTTTTTTTTTTAATTGCAGTGTAATTCATTGCCATGTGCACTTATTCTGTGTACTGGCCACACCCATGACCACACCTTTTCATGGCCACACCCATGACCACACCTTTTCCTGGCCAGACCACTAAAATAGAGCTTCCTCCCTGAGGATGTCAGGTAACTCACTTTTGGGAAGCAATGTTTGCTGTAATGGGTGAACACAACTGACTTGTAAACTCGTAGGTGGAGAAACCAAGGAGGGCATGCCCCTCACCAGAATCTAGACTAATAATTTTGGTCCCTTCCCCCAGATTTTTAGACTAATGGTTTAGCCTCCCCCCCCCCCCCCCCCCCCCCCTGCCCCCTTACCTAGATTTCATTAAGCTTTTTATGTAATTACATGACTATATTCGCTAGTATGCAATTTTTGGTACAATTAATGAGGCAATCAAAGTAATGTATTTCTATATAGTAATGTAGTGCTATATAGTAATGTATACAAATGGTACATACCATTCAACTTCTGCTAGGCAAATTGCTGTAGCTGCTAGAATAGAATTCAGCCACCACAGGGGGGTTGGATTCTGTCAGTATCAAAAGATTCAGTGCATGTGGTGTCCTAGTGGTCATTGCCTATATTATTTTAGTGAAAACACCAAAGAGAAGCTACCAGCCGTCTTACGTACTGGTGAACACAGCAATGGGTTAGCAAAGTGACTGGTGGACACAGCAATGGGCTAGTAAAGTGACTGGTGGACACAGCAATGGGCTAGTAAAGTGACTGGTGGACACAGCAAGTGACTGGTGGACACAGCAATGGGCTAGTAAAGTGACTGGTGGACACAGCAATGGGCTAGTAAAGTAACTGGTGGACACAGCAATGGGCTAGCAAAGTGACTGGTGGACACAGCAATGGGCTAGCAAAGTGACTGGTGGACACAGCAATGGGCTAGTAAAGTGACTGGTGGACACAGCAATGGGCTAGTAAAGTGACTGGTGGACACAGCAATGGGCTAGTAAAGTGACTGGTGGACAACCAGCCAGCAAATTGGTCTAGTAAAAAGTGACTGGTGGAACAAGCAATGGGCTACGTAAAGTGACTGGTGGACACACAAGGGGCTAGTAAAGTGACCTGTGGACACAGCAATGGGCTTAATAAAGGACTGGTGGACACAGCAATGGACTAGGAAAGTGACGGTGGAACAGCAATTGGCTAGTAAAGTGACTGGTGGGACACAGCAATGGGTTCGCAAAGGACTGGTGGCACAGCAATTGGCTAGAAAAGTGACTGGTGGAGGACACAGCATGGGCCTTAAAGTGGTTGTTCTGGTGGACACAGCAATGGGCTAGTAAAGTGACTGTGGATCCTCAATGGACTATTAAAATGACTGTTGACCAGCATGGCTAGTAAAGTGACTGGTGGACAACGCAATGGCTAGTAAAGTGACTGGTTGGTACAGCAATGGGGCTAGTAAAGTGACTGGTGTACACAGCAATGGGCCTGTAAAGTGACTGGTGGAACACAATGGGCTAGTAAAGTGATGGTGGACACGAATGGCTAAGTAAAAGTGACTGTGTGGACCCAGCAATGGGCTATACGTGACTGGTGGCACAGCATGGACGAGTAAAGTGACGGGTGGACACGCAATGGCTATCAAGTGACTGGTGGACACAGCAATGGGCTAGTAAAGTGACTGGTGGACACAGCAATGGACTAGTAAAGTGACTGGTGGGTACAGCAATGGGCTAGTAAAGTGACTGGTGGACACAGCAATGGGCTAGTAAAGTGACTGGTGGACACAGCAATGGGCTAGTAAAGTGACTGGTGGACACAGCAATGGGCTAGTAAAGTGACTGGTGGACACAGCAATGGGCTAGTAAAGTGACTGGTGGACACAGCAATGGGCTAGTAAAGTGACTGGTGGACACAGCAATGGACTAGTAAAGTGACTGGTGGACACAGCAATGGACTAGTAAAGTGACTGGTGGACACGGCAATGGGCTAGTAAAGTGACTGGTGGACACAGCAATGGGCTAGTAAAGTGACTGGTGGGTAATACTGATATAAAGTGACTGTGGACCACCGCACTGGGCTAGTAAGTGACTGTGGACACGTCAATGGGCTAGTAAGTGACTGGTGGACCCAGCAAGGGCTAGTAACGTGACTGGTGACACAGCAGAAAAAGAAGAGAAATGACTAGTAAATGAACTGGTGAACACAGCAATGGGCTTATAAAGTGTGCTGTGGGTACAGTCCATGGTCTATGTAAAGAAGTGACTGGTGGACACAGGCATGGGCTAGTAAAGTGACTGGTGGTAACAGCAATGGGCTAGTAAAGGACTGTTGGACACCCAGCAATGGGGCTAAGTAAAGGGTGACTGGGTGGACACAGCAATGGCTAGTAAATGACTGGTGGACACGGCAATGGTCTGTAAAGTGACTGGTTACAAAGCAATGGACTAGAAAGTGACTGGTGGACACAGCAATGGTTCTAGTAAAGTGACTGGTGGACACATCAATGGACTAGTAAAGTTTTTTACGTGACTGGTGGACATCAGTACATGGACTAGTAAAGTGACTGGTGGACAAACGGCAATGGGCTATTAAATGACTGGTTGACACAGCATTGGGCTAGTAAAGTGACTGGTGGACACAGCAATGGGCTAGTAAAGTGACTGGTTGGGTACAAGCAATGGACTAGTAAAGTTAACTGGTGGTACAGCAATGTAAGACTAGTAAAGTGACTGGTGGCACGCAATGGGCTATTAAACTGACTGTTGGACACAGCAAGGGCTAGTAAAGTGACTGGTGGACACAGCAATGGGCTAGTAAAGTGACTGGTGGACACAGCAATGGACTAGTAAAGTGACTGGTGGACACAGCAATGGACTAGTAAAGTGACTGGTGGACACGGCAATGGGCTAGTAAAGTGACTGGTGGACACAGCAATGGGCTAGTAAAGTGACTGGTGGACACAGCAATGGGCTAGTAAAGTGACTGGTGGGTACAGCAATGGACTAGTAAAGTGACTGGTGGGTACAGCAATGGACTAGTAAAGTGACTGGTGGACACAGCAATGGGCTAGTAAAGTGACTGGTGGACACAGCAATGGGCTAGTAAAGTGACTGGTGGACACAGCAATGGGCTAGTAAAGTGACTGGTGGACACAGCAATGGGCTAGTAAAGTGACTGGTGGACACAGCAATGGGCTAGTAAAGTGACTGGTGGACACAGCAATGGACTAGTAAAGTGACTGGTGGACACAGCAATGGACTAGTAAAGTGACTGGTGGACACAGCAATGGACTAGTAAAGTGACTGGTGGACACAGCAATGGACTAGTAAAGTGACTGGTGGGTACAGCAATGGACTAGTAAAGTGACTGGTGGACACAGCAATGGGCTAGTAAAGTGACTGGTGGGTACAGCAATGGACTAGTAAAGTGACTGGTGGACACAGCAATGGGCTAGTAAAGTGACTGGTGGACACAGCAATGGACTAGTAAAGTGACTGGTGGACACAGCAATGGGCTAGTAAAGTGACTGGTGGACACAGCAATGGGCTAGTAAAGTGACTGGTGGGTACAGCAATGGACTAGTAAAGTGACTGGTGGACACAGCAATGGGCTAGTAAAGTGACTGGTGGACACAGCAATGGACTAGCTTTGCTAGGCCATTGCCATGTCCACCAGTGAGCACGTCCTAACAACATGTTGATAGATGACAATAAAGCAAACATATTTTATAAAGTTCACTGAACAAAAAGAGCACAATCCAGTGGCTATAGAGTTCAAAGTTCAGTTTCCTCATTCAAAAGGTCACCATCATCTAGTTCCAGCAAATCTGACACGCTATGGATATTATCTGAAAGTAGATCTTGCAGGTTTTGTTCCGGCATTTTTTCCGTCTCTTCTGAGTTAGATTGTTGATGGTCAGAGTTCGTGCAGAGTAAAGTTTTAAACTTGTTCCCAACTGGTGGGAACACTACAGTGAAGAGTAGCACAGACAGACCAAGAGCTGCAGAAAAAGTAGCAGATATGGTAGGGAAAATATCAGAAGTGAAGTTAGAGGGCAGAAAGTCAGAGACTGGGATAGAACTGGCCAGTTGTGCTGCACTGGAAATGTCGAACAGAAGGAGAATGATTCCTGAAGCTGCTGTATGATGACAACAGCTCCTATGGCGTGGCTTATTTTTAACTGGTGGCTTACAAAAGTTCGTAATAACAGCCACAAGTATCATCAGCCAACTCAGTCCAGTGATGACGCCCAGAGGCAAGATGACGCCCAGCCACAAGGACCAGCCGGTGGGGTAGCAACTGCTAGTACATGCAAAAGTAAGATAAACACGTGTTTGAATGTGCAAGTGAGTGTAGCTACATGCACATGCAACTGCTTATGTGCTGTGTGTGTGTGTGTGTGTGTGTGTGTGTGTTTGTAAATGTTGTACTACATCAAGTATTTAAACTTACGTAGTTCTGGCATATTCATTAATATTAGGCATCACAGACGATATAGTAATGGCTGCTGGTAAACCTAATGATAAAAACAATACCAAACCATATATAGCCTTTGTGAATGTCTGGTTAGTAGTAATAGTAGTAATAGTAGTAGTAGGAGTGGTTGAGCTTACCCCAGTTCAGAGACAGAAGTAAAGCAGTCACAACCTTGTTCACAGTTTGCAGAGAAAGAAGCATCAAGTTTGCAATGGCTAGGGCAGCTGCAATCACAGATGCATGGGAGAGAGCAGAGAATACTGTGCAGATTGTGGTAGGCCAGGGATTGGAAGACAGAGTAGAAAAAATGAGCGTGAAGGACACAGCAAAGCAGAAGTTTATCATTGGAATAATCTGCCAGTGAAGTTCACTACAAATAAATAGTTCACAATGTCTTTCTCAGCCTTCTTTTACTCATTAGATGTATTCTCTCTCTTTCTCAGCCTTCTTTTACTCATTAGATGTATTCTCTCTCTTTCTCAGCCTTCTTTTACTCATTAGATGTATTCTCTCTCTTTCTCAGCCTTCTTTTACTCATTAGATGTATTCTCTCTCTTTCACAGGCTTTTTTTAAACATCCCGGTGGAGACCAAATATTAATTCTGTATTGTTTAAAAAAAAGCCAGTGAAAGAGAGAGAATACATTTAATAAATAAATAGTTTACTTTAAAAGACTACAGTAATGCTGTACCTGTTTATGAACAGTAGATAATGCTGTACTAGCCTGGCAGAGCCAGACCTGTGTCAGCACGAAAGGTGCCTAGAGAGTCTACGGACATAGCCATACCAAGTTTTCTAGAGGAATATGGAAGTGGTCAGTGTCTCATTTCTCTTATACCTGAAGTTTATCACAATGGAGCCGCTGATGGATTCTGATGGTCTTTTTCAAATTATTTTTTAGCTTTTGCAGCCAGACTGCTGGGCTATGGGTTTGACAAGTTAAAATAATTACAAGTGGAATAATGGCAGGTAGAGACGTAGTTGGACATTTTCCAATGAGATATGACAAAAATCTTTGCTTTGCTTGTCTCCCTTTCCTGAGAAATCATCTCCAAAGCCAATG